>Ga0114970_10000143_pt1 | contig 48006 bp, 42 predicted proteins | sample M_140205_XF_Meta_FD_87030 | JGI IMG/M metagenome (GOLD analysis project Ga0114970, IMG submission 87030) | Freshwater microbial communities from Lake Montjoie, Canada to study carbon cycling - M_140205_XF_MetaG | ecosystem: Environmental > Aquatic > Freshwater > Lake | place: Lake Montjoie... | reverse complement strand
GTGTAACAACGGTCCGGTAATCTAATTCCCGCGGGAATTGATTCAGAATAGAAATTTGTAAGAAACTCAGCAACCGATTTCGCGCTCATATGTTTCCACGAAATGAGCCTATCGATACGACCAGGGCGTAAAAACGCCGGGTCGAGAGTCTTCAAACAATTTGTATCAAATATCATAATATGTCCGTAACGCTCGGGCACTCCATCCATAACATTGAGGATTTCACCGAGTGTTAATAGATTATCGGGTTTGTATGTATAATGTTTGCCTTTTTCTACGGTCTTATCTTTATCTTTCTCCTTCTCTTTATCTTTCTCTTTTGAATCGTTGATTTCACTAAGACTCTCCACTAAATTCGTAAATTGCTTTTCCTTTTCTTTATCCCGTTTGTTTAGCATCGTCATGGCTTGTGTATCCACTTCAGGTATATAATAAATACGTTTATCGTGCGGTACATATTCACCGCCAATAGACGGCATATGAAAGGTTTCGTACAACATTTGAATATTTTGAATATGCGATAGATTAATAACGAATAATGTATAACCGGTATATTCCGCAATGGCTTTGACAAGTTTCGTTTTTCCTACACCAGGCGGTCCTTCATTCAAAATTGTATATGTCCAAGGTCGTCCAGTACGTTCATATACAGCTTTATTATTGAGGTAGTAATCCAAATCGCTAAGAACCGTCGTGGCTTCCTCGCAAAAGAAATTACGGAAGGAGGAAGTTGTTTGAAATTTGTAAATCATGAATTTCAGACGTTCATTGCTACTTTCGGAATCTGTATTTGGTGTACTGACAAATATCTGTTGTGGTTTATTTACTGTATCACGAATACGTTTTGATTCTGAAAATATATATTGAATATGGTCAATAAGTTGTTGTGGTGTGCCATTCTTAATTCGAATCGTTAGTATGAGCTCTGTTTGCTGAACGCCGTCTTGGTCCGTATTGCGCTCAGCCCACATTTTATACTGTATATTCGGTCTATTAACATGATGAAAGAATGTTACAGTATCATCAATGAGAATCGCTTGCTGTCGTTTTTCCAATTCAGCGGTATCCTCTCTCTCATAATAACGCGATGTTATGGATTCTTCTACGAAATGACGACAATTCACCATTTTATTTTTACTATTCCATTCCCATAGAACTGTACTGAAATTACGAACGAGGGATTTCACCTCAATATCCCATACACGAATACGAAGACGTGATGTAAAGTTTAAATCAGAATTTGGTACAAATTTTTTGAAATAATCGGATACGAAATCTAAGGATGGAATTGATATAAGAAGTGGAATAAGTGACGGCAATAGATAGAGTATAAGACGCCATGTGGTCATATTCGGGTCATTTATGAGAAACGATAAGGATGTTAGAATCGGTAGTACAGATAATAGAAATGAATTCTGTGCTTTAGACATATTTAGTTGTCTTATAGATATTTGTGTTTAAACACGTTCACGCTAAGGGGGGATATCTCCCCCTTTTGCGCGATTACGAAGTTACGAAGTACCACTACGCAGTGCTAATGAAATCCATGAACATAGATTAGTATCATTAACATTATATAAACATAAATTACATTTCTGTTTATGATACTAATTAATCATATAATATTAATTGGAGCTATCCAGCCCTAGTTCACGCCTTAGCGATTTGAAATGAAAATGGTGTAAACTTTTTACAAATACGTTGTAGGGATGCATAATGCGCAAATCAACGAAAAAACAAGAAAAACAAGACAAAGAATCTGTATGTCGTTTTTGTTTATCCGCAGATATTAGTAATTCATTTATAACTCCTTGTAAATGTATTGGAACTGTACAATATGTTCATAAAGAGTGTTTGAAGCAGTGGATTCAAATAACAGAAATACCCGAGCATAAGCGCTTATGTCAATTGTGTATGACGGAATATACCTATGTTCGTCGATATCCATATGAAAATTTATTTCAACCACATACAAGCCAAACCTGGTTTTTGTTATCGCGTGTGTATATTTTTTTAATTTTAGGGAATTATGCGTATTTCTTTTTTTTTTCAAAATTAGATAATTTCTATGCACATCGCGCATATATGTTATGTGATTATAGAATATCAGAGTGTTCTCATTACGGTATAGATAATCAACAAATATTATCACAACGTATTTCGTTAGTTGTATTAACCGTCATTACATCAATGTACGGTTCATTTTATTTTTCTTTATGGCGATCTCTTAAAAACAAATATCGCTATTTAACCTATATTGTACGAAGCGATTTGAATAAAAATGCGATTGAACCTTTATCTTATTTTTTGATATTGGGTAGTTTATTCGGTATTTCGTATATGTATTTTGTACCATCCGCAGTTATATATATTTACGTTTTATCTAGTTATATTCCGACTCATAATGCGATTCTCGAAAAATTAAATGAAGACGGCGAAAATTCTGCTTTTACAATAGACAATGCCGGTGTTTTATGAGGCTGTGAGTTCGTCGTGGTCTTCGCAACCGAATGAAAAAGGGATTTACGGAGTTCAGAAACACGCTTATACAAAAAATGGGAAAGTTATTGTGGAAACGAAGTATTTGAAACGGAATACTATGAAGAATAGTAAAAACAGCACAAAAATAAACGTAAAAAAGATGATACAGAAGCGGAAAACCAAACGAAGTAAAGCCTCAACACTTAGCAATTGGATACCGAGATGGTCCCGGAAATTCTTTTCGTAATCATACTCATTTTTGGAATATCCATGATTATGTATCGCGGTGCGATTCACGAGTTTCAAATCTTACAGAAAGATTATTCAGCAGACCAGAATTGGAGCGAACTATTCGTTGAGCAATTACCACTTGTAGTACGTGGCATACCGAATCATTGGCTTGGTAATTGGACACGACAGCAGACACAGCGAAAGACGTGGGTTGTAAAGGTTCGTGACGAACAAGGACGATTGTATCGTACCACGTGGAATCAATGGTTAGAGGACCCGCAAGGAGTTCCCGAGACACTCAATGACTTATCAACGGGTGCAAAATTAGACAGCGCAATTCGTAATTGGGGCGATGATGGGTTCCGGCGCTGGTTCTGGTTTCCAACCACAACCCCTGAGCCGTGTATTCTAACAAATAACCGAGCACGAGGTATTGACAAAACAACTGCGGAACTCACAACAATTGTGAGTACAGATGGGGCACCTTTAGAATTATGGATTGCCCATGAAGGCGCTATCCCGGATAACGTAGCAGACGATATACGGGGAAAGAATCCATGGGTTCTTACAACGAAAGAAATACCATGGATAGGCGACGTGAAATATATTGAAGTCAAATTACGTCCTGGTAATGCGATTACAATTCCTGCGCACTGGTGGTATGCTTTGAAAACGGAAGAAGCAGCGAAAGACGAAGCGTGGTATTGGACCGCCGAGTCACATACTCTGCCGAGTTTATTCGCATCCTTTGTGAGCACAAGGTATAAACGAAAGACACAAGTATTCAAATAGTAGTGAAAAACTGATACGTAATTCAATTCAAGTCAAAGAGTAGAGATGTATTCAGATTCAGAGTCAGCAGAGTCAGCAGAGTCAGCAGAGTCATCTGAGTATGAAAGTGACGATTCATATTCGGATATTCAAAATGAATTGACACATATGACGAAACTTATTGGCGAACTTACGGACCAACTAAACGCAGCCGAATCCCAACTGCAAGAGTTACAACCCCATTTGGAAACATCGTATGTCAGTCAAATGGATACTGTTGCGTTTTTGGAAAAAAGTCCATTTCGCCATCAAACGTTTCTGATGAAAGCCCCTGGTATTCCCGGTGTTAATTTAGAGAAACGATACGCATTTAAGGATGTGTTGGAACTTCTGCGTACGTATTTATTCAAGATGGGTGCGGTAGACGATGACGGTATAATTACATTGAATAAGCAACTTAAAACATTGTTTGGAATTTCAGTAAAGCAAACAACCTATTTAGAACTCATTGCTAAATTGAGAAATGTTCTTATGTAGTAGAAATGAACCCATTAATCCTTGGAGGAGTTGCTGTTGCGGGTGCTGTGGTTGTAGCCACGGGTATTTATGGCTTATCGCGCATGCTGCGTAAAACGCGTAAATCGCCGCGTACATCCACTCCACGCAGTTCGCCCACACGCAGTTCGCCACGGCACAATTCGCCTCGGCACAATTCGCCTCCACGCACTGCGGTAACGCGTTATTCGCCTCCACGCAATTCGCCTCCACGCAATTCGCCTCCACGCACTGGGGTAACGCGTTATTCGCCTCCACGCAATTCGCCTCGGCGCAATTCGCCCCCACGCAATTCGCCTCCACGCACTTTAGCAAAATAATTCGCGTGTAATCGTCTATTGGTCAAAAAACTTATAGTGACCATTATGCGATGGATTAAATTATGAATTACGAAAATACAATTTTCAATATTCATATCTATTTTTTATATGTTTGATAGCGTGCGGCTTTACGGCGTTTGAAGGTACGTTTTCGTTTTCTGGGATTTGGAGCAGGAGCAACAAGAGCACCAGGAGGAGCAAGAGGAGCAGGAGGAGCAAGAGGAGCAAGAGGAGCAGGAGCAGGAGCAACAGGAGGAAGAGCAGGAGCAGCAAGAGCAACAGAAGCAGGAGCAGGAGCCGTTCCTGTAGCACCCATGGGAAGATATTCTTCTTTTGAATCCGTATCCGCACCTGGGACAATAGGTTGTCGTGCGTTCGCTTCTGCCCTCGCTGCATTAGCCTCCGTTACGTCGTTATATGCAGGATCGGTGTATTTTTTGACTACCGGTACACGTTGATTGAATTGACGTGAAGCAGGTGGTTTTGCGAATATTGCCGCCGCACGCGCAAGATACGCTGGGTCTGTTGCCGCTTCTTCAGCCGCTAGCGCCGCTGTTGTACGTTCGGTTTTAGGATCCAAAATTCCAGCATTTTTGTATATATCACGAATCGCAAGAATACGCGCAAATAATTCTGTACGACCTCCACCTGTACATGTTGCGTAATCAAACATTGTTTGACCAGGATGGGCTGGATCTGGAATACGTGGAGATGGAACCATACGCGGTGAACTAGTTTCAATAGATTCTAAATCAAAATGCTCATGACCTTGGCAAGGTCGTCCGCATTCTACACATATTTCAATATGTGTTGGAAATCCTACGCCATTAATTCTTGTAACTAAATCTCGATATTTTTGTAAGAGAGGTTGAACTAAAAACTTCGGAACACAAAAAGGCGATGAGTTTTGCGTTAAACCCGATAAATTTTGATGTGTCATATATGAGCAACCTTCTCCGCGCGTGATAGGTTCCAAACAAAAAGGACATATTGTTTCGCTAAATTCATCTCCAAATCCTGTAGCAGGCAACTTAGTGTCTTCAAGAGATAAGTCGTACAGAGGCATACGTTCATTTAAACCATCTTTTGGTGGCGGTTGTCTAGCAAATTCCTCATAAAAATCAGGCGATACAATTGTTTGAATTTCTTGTAACGTTATCAGTTGTGCACAATTTCTTGGCGATTCACCGACTTCTGGTTTGTAAAAACATTTGACTCCAAGGAATCTATCTGGCATTTCTCGAAATTGTTGTAACCATCCTTCTAATCCCTCCTGTGTAACTCCTGCTTCCAAGGAATGGTTGTGTATGTCGTACAATTGCCCTTCTTCTTGTAGCATATAGTCTAAACCAGTCCTAGTACAATTTTGACGAAAATACGCATCATACAATCTCAAATTTTGCATAGTGGGATGACGTGCGCCTTCATAGGCGCTTCTCGTCCATGGTTCATATAATAAATCATAAAAATTTTGAATAAATCTAGGATTATTCTGAGGGGTGAACGCTTTCATGAGAAGCGCAAACATAGAACGTGCTAATTTGAGTTCATCCGTAACAGCGTCTGCTTTTTCTTCACCGTTCAGTACATACTTTTCAGCTGCGAGAGCGGTACGTTGTGGTAATTCCATAGTTTCACTATCGTACCCTTCATCATCAGGTACACGAAAATGAATCATTTCTGTACTACGCGCACCATGATCACGTGGTCCAAACTCGTCCCAAATATCATCCCATCCTTGTCCTAATTTCCAGCGTCTGCCCGGAATACTGAAATTGCGCTTATCTTGTGTGGTTAACCAGCGTGTGATAAGCCGCTTGAACCAAATCGGTAATTTATCGTCTGTACTTTCATCTTTGTTACAAAGCTTATTATTTGCTAAAATTTCTTCAACAGGTAGTAAGGTTGCTACAGGAACACTGTATGTAGGGTCATATGTAACAGTATATCCACGTGTTTTATACTTGTTTATACGGTTCCTCAAAAAACGATTTTTCTTCATGAATATTGGAATATAGGAATTTTGTAAGAAACCTCGCTTTTCGCGAATATGGTCTGGGTGTGTAGCGAAGACGGATGTGCCGTTAAACCATACTTGACAAAATGTTAAATCAAAATTGGAACAGACTTCTTGTACGGTTCTACGTGCACGAACAGCCATAACGTCTGTTCCTTGAACTTCTCCATGCGTAAATGTATGAACACGACGAATTCCATTTTTCCGTAAGAAGGAGCGGCAATAGATAGTAGCGTCATAGTGTCCGGCGGTATCTGCTTGAAATATAGGATTTTCACCTTGTACGTATGCTGGTAAAAAACGCGGCATATTCGCGACTGGTACATAAATATCTAAATCCGTGTAATAATCTTTAGCAGATGGACCCGCAGCGAGTCCATGTTGTATAGCGAATAATACAAACCCACCTGATAACACGGCTCCATTATCCTGAAGAAGTTGAACAAATCGTGCTGTTTTATCAGCACCTAATTTTGTATTCAACATCGCTACTACAAAGGGCGTCCATTCAGCGACTTCTGTCATTCCTACTTTCGGATATTTTTTAAAACAGCCAAATGTGCCGTGAAAAAAATGAAACGTCAAATCTCAAAGAGTCCTAACGTAATATGGCATTAAATGAAGAACAGGCAGATGCGTTTACGAAAATACAAAGTCAAAAGAATATATTTCTTACAGGACCGGCGGGTTCGGGTAAATCATTTCTTATACGGCATATAATGGAATGGGCGCCGACAGCCGGAAAAAATGTCAGTGTTGTAGCGCTTACGGGCTGTGCTGCGCTTCTACTCGGTAAGAAAGCAAAAACACTCCATAGTTGGGCGGGTATTGGGCTTGGTGCTGGAACAACGGATACGCTTATTAAGAATATTCTCAAAAAACCCAAATTGAAGCGGGCATGGAAAAAGACGGATATTTTGATTATCGACGAAATCAGTATGATGCCACCGGATTTGTATGAAAAACTGGATGCGATAGCAAAACAGATTCGCGCATCGGATAAGCCATGGGGCGGTATTCAACTCGTTCTATGCGGTGACTTCTTTCAATTACCACCGGTTTTAAAAGGTGTAAGTGGTGAAGTTGTCGTCGGTCGATTCGCATTTGAATGTGAAGCCTGGAAGAATTCGCGACTACTACCGGTTGTATTAACCCGTATTGAGCGTCAAACCGATCCGAAATTCCAACAAATGCTCAACGAATGCCGTATTGGGTCAGTATCGGCGGAAACGATTGCGCTCTTGAAGACGCGTCAGGGTCTAGATTGGAAATCGCGTCTGATTCGTCCAACGTTGCTATTCAGTCGTAATGCCGACGTGGATACAATTAATGAAAAAAATATTGAGGCTTTGAAGAAACCGTTACAAATCTTTACGGCTGAAACGACATTGGAGCCAAATCCAGATGACCCAGACGCGGAAATGCCTACGGGTGAATTTCTGATGACTGCGGTCGATCGTCTTGATAAAGATGCGAATTATTGTTCGAAATTAGCGATTTGTGTAGGAGCACAGGTTATGTTACTTGTCAATAAAGATATTGAACGCGGGCTCGTGAATGGGAGTCGCGGTGTGGTCGTAGATTTCGCGGGTGGCGAACCGGTTGTACAATTCCTAAACGGTCTGCAAGTTCGTATCGGTAAGGAACGTTGGACTAGTGCGCAATATTCAACGCTTCATAGGGAGCAGATTCCCCTACGTGTCGCGTACGCGATAACAATTCATAAAAGTCAGGGTGCAACACTCGATTGCGCACTCATAGATATCGGAAGTAGTACGTTTGAATGTGGGCAAGCCTATGTTGCATTAAGTCGTGTCCGTGATATAGAATCTCTGTATATTCATACGATTGAAGCGGCGCGGATTCGGGCACATCCTACTGTGATTCGGTTTTATGAAACACTTATGGATATGCCTACAGTTGAAGAACCTAAGTCCGTAATAAAACTCACTGATTTCGGTGCGGATTTATCGGATGGATGGAAACCGATTGTACAGGCATGGGCAGCCACCGAGATTGGTGCGTCTTGTATTCAACGCGTGGCGGAGCGTAGGGCAGCTGTACCTGTCTTTCCAGCAGCGGAGGATGTTCTTAATGCGCTTCGTTTTACACCGCTTGATTCAGTTCGTGTTGTTTTGCTCGGTCAGGACCCGTATCACGGACCTGGTCAAGCGCACGGCTTAAGTTTCTCAGTACGCCCTGGAACGGTTATGCCACCGAGTCTAAAAAACATTCGTAAGGAACTCGTGGCAGACTTAGGAAAAGGCGAAGCCGTTTGGTCACCTACAATCGGTTCATTGACGCAATGGGCGCGCCGTGGTGTTCTTCTACTCAATACAGTCTTAACTGTTGAACAAGGCAATCCGGCAAGCCATGGCGGTATAGGCTGGGAAGGATTGACGCAGAAATTGTTAGAAGCAGTGGTACAACAGAACAGTGAAAAACCCGTGGTATTTCTAGCGTGGGGTAAATTCGCGCAGAACATTCTCTATAAACTGACTCTAGGACCAAAACATTGTATTCTTGCGGCGGTTCATCCTTCACCGCTCTCAGCACATAGTGGTTTCTTTGGTTCAAAGCCTTTCTCAAAAGCCAACGATGCACTCGCTGTGCACGGCGCAGAACCTGTGCTATGGACGATTGCGGATACTGCGGATGAAGTGGAAGACCCTACGGTATGAGGAACAGAAAATGCGCAGGCATCCGGTAGTCCGCGTTTATACAAAAGTTCATTTGTTTGAAATTCAATATGTCCGACTCGGGCTAGATTCGCAATAGACGAATGCCAGCCGACAATAAACGCTTCCTGTCTTTGCGATAATTCACGAAGTTTTTCATTATGGTCATTAAATTGCCGGACATATATATTCATCATTGTATCGGCTGTATTTTCGGGCTTCGAAACATTATAACTTATAGGTGGAAATTCGTTCACATAGGACATTAACCATAATCGGTACGGGTTTGTTGTTGAATGATGTTGTTCCGTAGTTCTGTGAATTAAATATTCCAACGATTCTTTGGTTTGCGGGACGAACCGCGATAATGTACATACATGTGACCATTTATGATGGCTGACTTGAAGACACGGTTTTTTGATATGCTTCCAATATTTATATAAAGTATCGATACATTTCTTCGGATTGTCAATCGCGAGAATCTCACGAGGAATATCGTGCATAACACGATATTTGAGTTTTTGTGACGCCCAGTACATAAAACAGAGTTTCGTTGGTTCGCCACAATGATGTGAACCTTTCGGAATTCCGAATTGTCCACAATATACTTCCGTTGGTGCTGCACGATGTACCGGTTCAATACGTGGTACCCAAAATGCCCATTCGCTATTTCGGTAAATAACAGCACGCCAAGAACTCGATGTCTGCGCAATTTTTGCTTTTGTAGGTGCATCCATACATTTTAAAATGCGTATCATTACATCAGTCGGTAGTGTAATCATAGTATAGTATTGAAAAAGAAATGAAAATGAAGAATATCAATTTTTCTATTACATACCGAATTCACGTAGAAGACTAGAAATATTAGAACGATTTGCTTTCTGCTTTGCTAGCATATCGTGGAGAATTCTATCGGAGATTGTAAGAATATCAGGAACGTTATTGCCTTCATCAATCTCCATGGGTATTGGTCGGCTTGTATAGTATCCGTAGGTATTATCAATACTGGTTCGAGTATTGACTAAGGGCTGTATAGGTGTGACAAGTAGTGAATTGGAAATAAGTTCGGATTCATCTGATTCGTTCTTTATGAAGCACGTGTTTTCTGCTACCACAGCCGTTTGGTCATCTTCCTCTGCTTCCTCTGCTTCCTCTGCATCCTCTGCTTCCTCTGCTTCCTCTGCTTCCTCTGCTTCTTCTGCTTCCTCTGCTTCTTCTGCTTCCTCTGCTTCCTCGGTATCCTCAGCGACGTCTGTATCTTCATCAGTTGCTTCAAACTCGGCATCCTCCGCGACGTCTGTATCTTCATCAGTTGCTTCAAACTCGGCATCCTCCGCGACGTCTATATCTTCATCAGTTTCTTCAAACTCGGCATCCTCCACGACGTCTGAATCCTCTTCGTATTCCTCTTCCTCTTCCTCTTCCTCTTCGTATTCCTCTTCCTCTTCCTCTTCGTATTCCTCTTCCTCTGCCTCTTCGTATTCCTCTCCCTCTCCCTCTCCCTCTCCCTCTCCCTCTGCCTCTGCCTCTCCCTCTCCCTCTGCCTCTGCGCCGTCCTCCGTATCCTCCAAGTCCTCCGCATCCTTAGCAATATTACACTTGCTGAAACAGTCGTCAAACATCAACGTTAGCATATACGTAAATAGTATCATAATAGGACCATACAGTAAAGCTACCGGATGTTGCATAACCAATATTGTATCTGTGTAATACGGTATGATAGTGTTGGATAGTACTGGAAACGTTGAAGCAAAGAGAATAGTATACATATTCATTGAACGAGGATTTTCATAAAAGTAACGAACAACAACTGCAGTACTTATCCAACTCGTCAAGCCTCTCGTTATTGTATTGTCCATGGTAATACCTTGTCCTAGACTCAACATTCGACCTTCAATTTTGCCGTTGAAAACGAAAAAAATGAATGTCTTTAACTGTGATTCATCTTGTCATAAACTTTTAAAAAAGGATATCTCCGGTCTAAATTTTCTGTTCTTAAAGTACGAACATAGATGGAGGTTATACCGGCACCTACAGTGATAATTGGTACAAATGAACCAAAAATTGTCGCATCTATAGCGGACCGAGAAAAACCAGAAAAACCTTTTGCTATCAATCTACTCAAAAAAGCAGGAAGGAAGCGTGCGACATCCTTTGATAGCGGAACCAATGCACCTGTTGAGGTTACGGAACCTGTACTTATTCGTAAAAAGAAAGAGCGTGTAGAACCGCTTTTGACAGAAAATCCAGGACGTTTCGTACTCTTTCCGATTGCGAATCAGAAAGTATGGGAAATGTATAAGAAAGCGGAGGGTAGTTTCTGGACTGCTGAAGAGTTGGATTTGTCCAAAGACCGTAAGGATTGGGATGTACTGACACCGAATGAGCAACATTTTATTAAACATATTCTAGCGTTCTTCGCAGCAAGTGACGGTATTGTCAATGAGAATCTGGCGCTGAATTTTATGAAAGATGTACAAATTCCTGAAGCACGGTGTTTCTACGGATTTCAGATTGCTATGGAAAATGTGCATAGTGAAGTGTATTCACTTCTCATCGATACCTACATCAAAGACCCATCGGAAAAGACGAAACTGCTTAAGGCGATAGATACGATTCCGTGTGTTCAAAAGAAAGCCGAATGGGCGTTACACTGGATGCAATCCGAGGAAGCGGATTTTGCTAGCCGATTAATGGCATTTGCGGCGGTCGAGGGTATCTTCTTTAGCGGTGCGTTCTGTTCTATTTTCTGGATAAAGGAGCGTGGTGTTATGCCTGGACTCACAACGAGTAATGAGTTTATTAGCCGTGACGAGGGACTTCATACAGAATTTGCCTGCCTGCTATACAATCAACTACACCATAAACTCAGTAAAACGAAAGCGCACAAGATGATTCGTGAAGCCGTCAAATGCGAAAAGGAATTTATTACTGATGCGCTCCCGTGTTCTTTAATCGGTATGAATGCGAAAATGATGAGTCAATATCTAGAATATGTTGCGGACCGTCTTCTTGTACAACTCGGCTATCCGAAATTGTGGGAAACTGCGAATCCATTTCCGTTTATGGAACGTATTAGCTTAGAGGGTAAGGATAACTTCTTTGAGAAGCGTGTTACGAATTATTCTAAGGCGGGTGTTGGGAAAACGAAAGAGGAGATGACGTTTGCGACGGATGCCGATTTCTAATCGCAAAAAATTGAATCGTTTTTGAATGTAAATCTACAATGGGGCTGCTTATTTTCTTACTTTCTTATATTCTCGTTTCTTACTTCTTTCCTTTTATAACTTTCCTTTCCTTACAACAATCAGAATGCCCCGCCAAATTTCCGGTAAAAAATGCAAGGAGATTGCGAAGCGCAAATCTACAGAAGCGACCGCTGGCAGAATGCCAGGTATTCTGTTTGCGCGCGTATTGAAACCCGTTGGTCAAGACCATTTTACGGTCGCTATCAATGGAAAGCACGGACCGTTTGAGGTTCGTGCGGGGCTCAAGAAGAGCTTGCGGAAGCGTGGCGCGACACCGCTCGCACCCAATAATGTTGTCGCAGTCTTCTTCGGTAACGATTTCGATCCAATGAGCCAAGAGGATTTGGATAGCGTAAAAACAACGGACCATTTCTCAATCGACGCAATTCTCAGTGCGAAACAAGCCTACGCTCTCCAGGAGCGCGGCGAAATTCCGGACTGGATGGTCCAGGAAATGAAGAAGGACGATGACGAGAAGAAGAAGGAGGAGTCCGGCTTTGAGTTTGAATACAAGAAGGATAAGGATGATAGCGATCTCGATGATAGCGATGTTGATGATATCTAAAGGAATCTCTCCCTTGCTTCCCTTTCTTCCCTTTTATTTGAAACCCATGATACAGCCCATGTGTATCATTGCCAATAGAAAAACATAAATGTAATAATGTGTATAACACTATTTTTCAATAAACAAGAGAGAATTCATCGGTACAAAAATTGATTTGTTTTCGTTATCTTCACTAACGTCCAAAGACGAAAAAACGTAATGGCGACGCGGTCACTGTATCATGTTGATACAGTCACCGCGACACTTGTACAAGCACTCATAGATGGAACACCGGAACTCGCACTATCCGCATACGACGAATTAGAGCAAAGTGAGGAAGGAGAATTGTTAGAAGCACTGCTTGTCTTTGTATGGTTACTGACTGACCCAACACACCCACAGCAAAAGACACGTTATAATGCTGTACAAAATCACGATATTCGTATGTTACGAAATTCGTTAGTAGGGAATTCTATACAACTTCCGGATTTCACGAATCCGAGTCCGTTGGGAAAACCCAAGTTCCAGAACCAGACAAAGCGAAATCCACCCGATTCATGGACGATTTTACCAAAGGGTTGGACGACAGAAGAGGCGGGTATATTGTATTCTGCGGTATCGCGTGCGATACAAAGAGGAGATATTCGGCGTGCTATATATCTAATAGAGCCTTTCCTACACGATAATTACGAATCTATTTCGGAATTACTCATGTGTTTAGGAGTCGCCCCGATTATAGCAAAGTTATTGAATACATTAGTCTTTGAACCACTTTTGTATCGAGTTATTCAACATGCTCTACATGGTCTCGTCGCGAAGGATGTAGTAGTAGCAGAATATAAGACAACAAGAACGTATCGGGGATTTACAATTTCAACGGATGCGTGTTTAGTATGGCGTTGTCAAATACCACCAATGACAAATTTGATAGGCGCACCCATGTGGATACTTGAAACTCCAACGAACTATTGGCAAAATAAGATTCGTGAGAATCGTATTGCCGCGGCAAAAACAAAACACGGCGTTGAGTACCTCAAGATACCGGAATCACATAGTGATACGTTTTATACAAGCGCATTTCCTAACGATATTCCGGACGAATGGTCTGATGCGGAACGGGCGAAAAGTCACGGACTCACTCTTCAGAAAATATCCAAACCAAACATGTGGTTCCCTGGCTTTTGGTTTTGCTAACGATGTAATTAACCCCATGCCGCCCGAAAATCACGTTCAAACCCACGAATCGCTTTATCAAAGTTCGCATGCGGAAAAAACGCAATAGCTCGTTTCTCTCGTATAAATGCCATAACCTTATCAGCCGGTTTGCGATACATCGCTATTAATGCCATTGCCATAACCGCCGCGGAGCGCTGCATCCCTGCGTGGCAATGAATGAGTATTTTTCGCCCTTCATTGTATTCCGTTATGACTTTATAGACAATTTCAGGCGACCATTTTTCCATATTTGCTATTTCCACAGGTTGTAAATTATCATCTACGGGTACACGATACGTTCTTTGTATAGAAGAATCAAAGGGTAATTCTTTTGTACAATTAAAAACCACCGATATTTTATTCTTTTTTAAGAATTGTGTATTCGCAGCAGCTTTCTTATTTCCGAGCCATAAACCGGGTATTATTTCGTGCGCATCGTCTCCCATCCTTCTATATAGTGGGCGAGTTGTAAAGTGTTACGCCCCGCGTCTTCGCCCACGCAAAGTGTTTTTACGTGACTTGCGAAGATTACGACGATGTTTCTTTATGGATTGCGGTGAATATCGCATACGATTGGCATTATTTGGTCCTTTATTCGGAAGTAATTTATGAATATTCGCAAAACGACTCGGTAAGCCTAGAACACCATGTTGCGCGGCTGCGAAATTTGCCTCCATGTTATTCTGCGAATTCATTTACATAGGACACGGAATTTTCTTCTGACACGGTTGTATCTTCAGAGTCCTTCGAGTCTGTTGAATCTGCTGAATCTGATACATCCATATCGTCTGCTGCTTCTGCTGCTGCTGCTTCCGATGCGACGGCAACTATAGCAACCAAAACTCCTAGTTCAGACACAACGGGTGCGTTTGTGACTACTGGGACTTCTGCGACTACTGAGACCGTTGCGCCTGTTGCGTCCGATGTCTCTGATGTGTCCGTTCGTCGTGTACGTTTTACAATCCGAATATTGCTCACCCAATACGCATAGGTTCGTTTATTTAACAAGTGAAATTCAGCATCTAAATCACGTAATGATTTATAAGGAAATATAAACATTCCATGATTACGGTGTAGGAAATACCCGATGACAAGTTTATCCCATAATTTCATATAGGCTTCAGGAAATGTACGGCTTTTTAGGAGTTTTAAGGGCGTGCTTTGGCTCGCTGGTATATCTTCAAACATATAATCCAAAATCTCATTGTATAGTTCACGCGAGTCAGCATTCGCAGTATCCTTGAATAGACTTGTAGCAGCAGTAACGCGTAACGTAACACGAAATCGCATAAAGAAACCTTCAATACGATAGTGAGATTGTTTGAAACCTAGGATGAGCGCATTTGTTGGGCGATGGAACGCGGCTTGATTGCGAATGATTTGCGATACAATGGACATACATTGCGCAGTTGTCCAAGGAATATTCGTATAAGGATTTGTAGGAAGTTTTGGAGATGGAATACCCCATGCGCTCGTGCACAGCGATGTGACAATCATACGCGCAATTGTATTTGTGTGAAATTGATATTTATTACGGGTTTTAATATCATATACAGTCACAAGATGATGTGCAGGTATAGCTTCCGTTGTACATAAATCTTCGGTTCCAACAATACGCTTATCCATAATGCGTGTGCGAACGCGTAGCAAAAATTTACGAATTGTCCAGCGAAGCCGTTGATTTTTATACAACAGATGTTCGATAAATGCACCCGCAACATGGCGCGAACTAAACGGACATTTCATATTCCCCGTTACACTTCGTGTAGGTTTTGCGCGTTTCAAACACGCAATTAACTCCAACCATTCTTCCATCGTTCTATCGTATGCGTGAATGGTTGTACGAATCCAATCATACGGAACGTTTTCATCGGTTAAAAAACGTATAGTACCTGGATAAGCAAGACCATACTCAACGGGTTTTCCAATTATGTTGTTTTTCATAATACGTTTAAAACGCTCAAGTTGCGCAGGCGGTGTAGGAATCGTCGGCTCATTGGGTCTCTTAATGCGTCGTTGTGTTTTTCGATTACGATTACGATTACCATTACGAGGATTTATTTGCCATATCGTCGGTACATGGTCCGACGGAGCACTCAGCGTGTCCATTAGATATATCTATCGTCCATTCCTTTAATAGGACGCCAGACTCGTTACGGACAGACCCATTTTGTGAAACCCATACGATTTCGTCATCTAGCCGAAATGGTTTGAGTTTTTCCATACTTTTAAAGGACGCATCGTCGTACCGTAGAATACCTTTATGTCTATGTGCCCAGCAACAACCGTCTGCTTCCGCTACCATCCCACATCGTTTCCAAAACGCGCCTGCTATCATAGCCGCGCATTGTGTATTTGCCCAATACGGTGTATGTGATGAAAGTACGACAGTTGTTTTACCAAGCAATCCGAAAATACGTTTACGAATATCGTGCGGATTAATTTTCAAAATACGACTCACAGACTGTATGAATTGAGTATCTTTTTTGTAGCATAGGTCTTCTAAACTAGCCAATAAGCTTGCAGGTAGTTTTAACGTTTCTTCTTTGTAGTCGTCCATACGCGTTTTACGCACAATAGGTTTGATTCAATTTTTGTAGGCTAAACCGCGGTTCATACACTATTGAATTTCCCAATAAATATATAAATGGCGAGTGTAGCCAGAAACAAAGGAATAGTACGGAAAGCAGACAAACCAGACAAACCAGAGAAACCAGAGAAAGCAGACAAACCAGAGAAACCAGAGAAACCAGAGAAACCAGAGAAACCAGAGAAAGCAGAGAAACCAGAAAAACCAGAGAAAGCAGACAAACCAGAGAATAAAGTCAGCAAAGACTATTGGGGACCGCGACTCTGGCGATTATTTCATCTCATTGCGGAAGTCAGTGACCGTCGAGATGTATTAGGATATTGGCGACTCTGTCTGTCGAGTTCTGCTGCTGCGATGCCTTGCGCATTATGCCGTAAACATTTCTCCGACTATTTACGCACACATCCTATGACACAGGTCAAGAAATCGATTACGATTACGGGTAAGGAAGTTCGTGAAAAAATACGTAGTGAACTATGGATTTTTCACAATGCCGTCAATACGTCTATCGGTAAAGATGCTTATAAACGTGAGGATTTGGAGAAAGAGTATGGTATAATTATAAGAACAAGACATGAGATAGTGTTGGAAGCGCAGAAACTCTTTACTATATTACAGGAAGCTTGGAATCCTCTAATTTATTCATCTGTCAATCCAGTAGCGTATAGAGACTGGAAAAAATCCATAACAATGTTGATAGCGTTAGTCAGTGCGGGTTCAAATTAGCGTCCCGGTGTCTGTGGCGTACAAACTACAGGAACCTTATCACTTTCGCCGGGAGGTGGTAAAGAATTGAGTATTTGTAAGATATCGGGTACAGATCCAGTTCCGCATGCATCAAGAATATGGTAATAACCGATTCCTAACCCGCTGCCAAGAAGAACACCCGCGATAGAACCCGCCCACGTTTCACAACCCGTCAAACCGCGTGCTAAAATAAGACAAAAGAAGACAACGCCGATGACTATTGTCGAGAGTGTATATGCGTGACGAATATCGACTTTGGTCGGATTTGCCGAGGGGGCACTCTGTTTCAAATTCACACGAATACTGTTGTAAATAGAGAACACAGCAAAAAAAGCAGCCGACGATAACCATAAACTTGGAAATACCATGATTGATCGTTGAACCGAATTGGGAGCACCAATCGATTCAAACATTTCGCACGCAGGAGAGCCACCGGGTAAGGAAAACCAAGGATGGTCTGCCATAATGAGTTTCGTCAAAGCTTGTATCAACGTTACAGAAGCGCCATTAAAAACAAGACCTATAGCAACCCATACGAGCGGAATATAGCCTGTCATTGAACCGAGTACTAAGGAACCGACAAAGAGTACATTCGGTAAATCATGATATCCACCGAGGAAAAATTCTCTTGCTCTAGCGATACTCATCCTTGATTTCTCGTTATAGATTTTTTTTACTTGCGCTCACATACATATATGGGTTTTCCATCGGGTGCTTTTTGCCGTATCAACGGAAAGGCGAGTATATTTGTCAAGCGTCTATCGGATATGAATGCAAAGAAGAGTAAAAATACGCAACCAATTACAGCCCCAGAGCCGAGCCCTAAAGCGATTCCAATAAAACTATCACATTCGCTCAAATATCGATATACGCAACCGGTAATAACGATTAAGGAAAGTACAACCAAACCCGTCGTTGTAGATGCTTTGCGACGAGGCGATGCTTCTAATTCCTTTGCGTACAGCGCAGGTAGAATACCGATATAACCAATCAGAAAGCCGAGAAACATCGTGTAATACGAAGGGTATTCTGCGGTCGTCGACGTCGGCGTACCACGAAGCGCATTTTCAAACGTTACACCGGGAAGCCCTCTGAAACGCCCACTACATTGCTCGCCACCCGCTGTATTCGTAGATTTACCTACCACTGTATCCGCGAGAAAATTCGTAAAGGTTGGATAGATACAATTTAAAATAACTATCGCGGACGTCAGAGCCGCGAGCGGGGGCGATTGAAACAGTAGCGCAAATAGAAACGAAGCGCCCGTAAGTGTATCGGGAAATGTACGCAGGTTATATTTAAAACCGGTTTGTGCTAAAGAGGTAAAGGACTTGAATTCGTTTAAGATTTGATTTGCCATGGGAATCCCCTCCTTCTATAAACACTTAATACAAACTATTGACGGATTAACGTCAAAAACTCGCGATCCACCCAAAGTATTTGCGCTTGACCTAAATTGCGCGATTTACTATTGTGTTCGTAAGGTTCACAATAGGTTTCCTTACAATCATGATGTACGTATCAAATGGGAGAAAGACTTAATCGACGCAGTCATTGCGTACATTCAGAAAATGGAAAAAATCGTAAATCCGACCTCTACGCTCTATATTGCCGTTGATGGTGTAGCTCCGATGGCAAAAATCAAGCAGCAGCGTCTACGACGGTTTAAGTCAGCGGTCCAAGCCGAGGATGAAGCGCGAATTCGCGGTATTGATACGGTGCGATGGGATACGAATGCGATTACGCCGGGAACTGTGTTTATGGAGAAACTGACAAACTCATTACGCGAGTTTGCGAAAACGAATAAGAAAATCATTGTGAGCCCTGCGGATGAACCGGGTGAAGGTGAGCAGAAGATTATGGCGTGGATTCGTGAGCATAAACCGTCGGATGTCGTCGTATACGGCTTAGATGCGGATTTGATTATTCTGTCTCTGTGGTGTTATGCGACGCTCGGTACAAAGGTCGATTTATTTCGTGAGGAAATGGAGTTCAATGGCACAGTAAAGGAAGATAGCTTCGGTGATGTACAGTTTCTGTTTTTGAATATGGAACAATTAGCGATGACGCTAATTCATAAATTCGCAAATAAAGAGAGCGCTGCACATACACCGCGTAAATTTATCACTGACTTTGTTGGGCTTATGAATCTACTTGGAAATGACTTTGTACCTCACGGGTTATCGCTAAAGATTCGGGATAATGGTATTGAACATCTGTTGGAGCTCTATAAAGACCAACATGAACCGTTACTCAAGGAACCTACAGACGACGAAGGATGGCAATACGATGTCGTGGGATTACGCGTATTATTTCAACAACTCGCGAAAGACGAACCCGCTGCGCTTCTTAAAACATTTACAAAAAAACTGGGGGAACTTCGAATCGGAATGGGAAAAACACAGATAGAACAAGATTTAGCAGCGTATAATGACCAGCCTGTAAAATGGGCGGTCGAACGATGTATTGTTGATTCAGTAAGGATCGCAGGATTTGATAAGCCGAAACTTCAATTAAAATCCGATTGGCAAAGAATTTACGACCGCAGCGCGTTGCTTGGATGTGACGCAGTGAAGGTCTATCTTGAATCACTTGCATGGACACTTGCGTATTATTCAGGCGAGCCCGTAGATACGGAGTGGTATTATCCGTGGTATCTACCACCTCGAATGGATGAAATTAGGAGATTGTTAGAAACACAGAATTCGTTAACTGTTCCGAATACGGTCCGTCCTGTTTTAAGACCATTGGAACAACTCGCTATGGTTTTACCCGAATCATCCTATGATTTACTTCCCTCTCATTATAAAACTGTCCTAACGAAATATCAATATGCATTTCCGAAAGCGTGGGATTTATTTTCGTTCGGACGACGGTTTTTATGGGAATGTGAACCGATGATTCCTTTACTCGCTCCAGATCAGGTGAAACTTTTCGAATCGCCTGCATAAATTATTGAAATTAGACATGTCTAAAATAAAGGGGGATATCTCCCCCTTTCGTCGCGATTACGAAGTTACGTAGTGCGCAGTACCACTACGCAGTGCCAAAGGAATCCATGAATACAGATTTGTATCATTGACATAGTATAAACAACAATTACATTTCTGTTTATAATACTAATTTTAGTGTTATTTCATATAGTATAACTTGGAGCTATCCAGCCCTAGTCTAAAAATGACAAAGAATACTGTAGGAAAACTCCCGGCACATTCGATAGTTCCAATGTAAGGAATTTTACTTTCACATTCAAATGTAAGGATGAGTGCATCAAACGAGCAAAACGTATGGGATACATTTGATGACGCAATATTCAATGATAATTTTGGTCTCGTTAGAGTAATGCTAGAAGAAAACGAAGATTTACGTACTACTTGGCTTGAAACTTTGCTAAATATACAGTCCGTTGAGATGATGGATCTTTTACTTAGTCTAGGTTGTTCATTAACTCTTGAAAATGATTCGCTTCTGGCTCAATATATTCGTCGTGACCGAGCGCATCTTGCCACACATCTTTTAACAAAAGATGGCGTAGACGTAAATGCTTTCACAGAGCAAGGACGTACAGCATTCATTGAGGCTACGCAAAAACAAGATATGGATATGATGGCTCGTTTACTTGCGAAAGGAGCCGATATAAATCGTGGTGTAAAGGAAGTCTTTGGAATGATGGGAGGTGTTACAAATAGTATGGAAGTTGGTAACACAGCCTTACATTTTGCATCATGTTTAACTCCAGAGCTTGTACAATGGCTTTTGGAACGAGGAGCGAATATGAATATTCAGAACGCAATGGGGCGTTTCCCGATTCATAGAGCCGCCTTTTGTAACAAACTGGATATTCTTCAACTGTATTTGAGTCGCGGTGTCCCCGTAGATATTCGTGGAGCTTCGAATTACACGCCTCTTAGCGACGCAAACGGGGATAAGACTACTATTGAGTTTCTTTTGGAACACGGTGCGGATATTAACGGGACGTTTGGACCTAACAGGGATACACTATTAACAAGAGCTGTAATCAATGATAATGTAGAACTTATATCTTATCTTATACGAAGAGGCATAGATGTATATGCTAGACGACTCGATTATCCGGATTGGGTAGGGCATGGAGGTAGAACAGCCTTAGAAATTGCGTTACAAAATCGAAAATACAGAGCCGTACAAATATTGGTCACATTAGCACCTGAAAGCACAAGACCCGCGTTTTTAAATTTTATGCCGGAAGGACTACTTACAACAAACCGAATAGCTGTAATTGCTGGTGCGAACGCAGCGAATCGTAGAAAACCTGCACTATTAGCACGCGCAAGCTATCAAAAGAAACAAACAGAGAGATATGAAGCATGGAAAAGAGAACAAGGAGTTGCAGCTGTAGGGGGAGGAAGCGCAGCCTTACCTGTCGCCCTACCCGTCACAGGAGTAGCAGGCACCGTACCTGTACCAGTCGCAGGAAATTCAACATCCGCTAAAGCCAACGCTGCTCTACGCAAAACCCGGCGAAAACGTAGACTTTCCCGAAAGCAAAGAAAAACAAACCAAACGAACCGTTTTAAAAAAACTACTAAATAGAGATGAGCAGTCTTATGACTCATGAATTGAAAAAAGCGCTGAAAGAGAATAACCTAGGTACAGTAAGTACTCTATTACAAAACACAGATAAAACAAACCGTAGAATTTACCAACCACAATGGGATGATTTGTTAGGATTGGCTACATCAAAAGAGATGGTTGATTTGTTACTAGCATATGGAACGTCTATGCGGAGTTCCGGCGGTAGTTCTCTTCTTTGTAAGTCTATTTCGTATGAAAATAATAACACAGCACTTGCGTTATATGCTATTGAAAAAGGTGCTGATGTAAATGCTAGATGTGCCGGCTATCCTCCTAGACCTCTTTCTCGTGCTTTATATGTAGGAAATGAAGAGGTCATTCGGGCATTACTAGAAAAAGGTGTAAATAAAACCATGCATCCCTACATTTGTGAAACAAGGATGCGTTTTTCTAGTATGAGAATTCTTATAGAAGCAGGATTCAGTCCTAATGTGTTTGACGATGATCATTTGTGTCCGCTTTTTCAAGCTATAGAGTCGGATCATGTTGAAATAGCAAAGTATTTAATCGATAATGGAGCAGATGTAAATATTGTTAACAGAGGACAAACACCTTTAATCTTCGCTGCAGGATACAATTTTCTCGCAGTTGCGCAGTATTTGATTCAAAATGGCGCAGACCTTCGTCGTAGGGGAGGGTCTTACAATAGAACAGCTCTAGAAGTCGCGCTTTATTCGCATAATCCACGCTGGCGTGCTAACAATTTTATACCGATGATTCAATTATTAGCAGCAAAAGACCCCGAAAGTGCAGATCCTAGAGTTTGGGCAAGGTTTCGTCAGCAATGGGGCGCAATATCACCGGAAGTTATTGCTAGAGCAAGAGCACCAAACGCTGTGAATCGTCGTAAACTAGCAACAATACAATTTGCGCTTCGTCAAAGGGCGCTGTTAGAAGCACGTCAGCGCTACACGGAATCGCAGGCACTTTTCGCAACAGCCAAAACAATGTTACTTTCTGCTGAAGCAAAAACCAGACTAGATACAATTGCCTACAGCGATTATACAAGTATTCCGCAACCACCCACAGTACAAAATTACGTGGATAGTGTTTTACAAGCCATAGATGTAGAAACCAGAAAACTCAACGCAAATACAAATGTTCAATATGCTGATAGAAAACACACACGGAGAGCAAAAGAGCAGGAATTCAAAGCGCAACTTGAAAGCATCAACACACCCAATGATGCGTCTATAAACACTTGTATGAAATATCTGGAGCTACAAATCAAAGATAGAACAATTAGAAATCAACGAGGCGGTTCTCGTAAGAAAATAGCAAAATCTAGAAAACGTAGAAACACACGCACTGCTCGTAAGTAAGGCAAAAAAATGAAACATTTCAATTCTATCGTATTGAACAGGATAGAATGGAAATTCACTATATTGGTGCGAAATGGTGTTCTACGTGTAAAACAATAAAACCCGCTACCGAAGAACTCGCGAAACGGTTTAGCGTAGCCTTGACATGTTTTGACCTCGATGAAGACCTTGATGAGACGGAGAAGGATATGATTCGGAAAGTTCCGACACTTCGCATCTTCAAGAACGGTATAAACGTTGAAGAATTCACTATAAATCAAATCAAATCGTTGGAAGCGTATTTACAAGCAAATGTTATTTTGAGTACGGAGGACTTTTAGTAGGATTTACGAGTTTGTCTTTTCGTACGCCCTCTTCGTGTTTTTCGCCCTCTTCGTGTTCTTGGGAATCGTACATAATAATTTGGAACCATATTGGGTAGTGTGTACATTCCCCACGAATCCGATGACTCAAAATACGCAGTGATAATTACCGGGCGTCTAAAATGTAACCATGTTTCGGTATCAAATTGGTCCCCTGTCCATTGTTTATTTGCGTGTAACTTGAGTTTGACATCAGATGTATTTTCATCAATTTGAATAACCGAACATATTGCCATTTTGTAAATCGGTTCTGAAGAATTATTCGCAACATCTTTACGCAAAAGCAGATATTTACGGTCAACAATTAAGTCACCAATAAATTGTATTCTTTGTTGCGCAGTTGGAATTTCTACGATGTCACGCATACTTCCTATTATGTAAGTTAAAAATCATTGGTCGCGTCACTTTCCAATTTAAAAAACCGCACTCCCAAAACAATGGGACTCACACAATCCAATACATACGGTATTGATGGTAAATATATTCGCATCTGGGATAATTTAGCGGGTATAAAATCCAATGATGCCCGGATTCAAATGATACAAACACTTTTTTCATCTCAGGAATATGTAAACATTGCGAAGTACGCAGGTGTTTATGAACCAGTTATCCGATGGGTAAGTGCGACACGCCGAGGCGAATATGCGATTTGGCCGACGAGGATGACGACGGGTGCAGCACCTGTAACAACGACTGTGTCTTTTGTAAAACCAGACACAAAAGCAGGCGCAGCCGTACCTGTAGCACCACGTATGCGTATCGAAGAACCTACCAGGCAACTCGCAAAAATCGCACCACCGAAACGTGCGCTCGATGTTCTCAATGAATCCTACATAATTCTAGGAATCGACGATACAAAACCCTTATCGCATGACGTTTTGAAAGTAGCCTACAAACGCGCTGCGTTGCGAGCGCATCCGGATAAAGGCGGCTCGGCTGAGGCATTTGACGAAGTTACGCGGGCGTTTTTGTATATTGAAGAAGTATTGAATAAATTGATACCAAAAGGAACAGATGACCGTTTATCAGCACCGGTTACAATGGATGCTGCGTTACGAGCACGGAATACCTTTACGGGAACACGCGCTACAGCATCACCATCAGGTTTAACAGAATTAGAAGATGCGCCGCCTGTCGCGCTCAACCCTAAAAAACTCGATATGGCGGTATTCAATAAACTCTTCACCGAAAATAAGTTACCGGATCCGGATAAAGATGACGGATATGGTGATTGGCTAAAATCCCAGGAATCGGATAGTCGCCGCATTCCCGCGGATGCGATGCGGGGAAAATATAACCACGATGTTTTCAATAAAACATTTCAAGACGAGGCAAAAAAGATAACAACAGCAATTGCGAAATATACACCGCCAGCGGAACTCACACTCGCACCGGACTTTGGTATGGAATTAGGAGGAAAACGACCTGCAACCTATACAAAAGCACCATCAGGTTCCGGAATCGGATATACAGACCTTAAATTTGCGTACGGGGAAGGCGCGACATTTAGTCAAGATGCAATTGATACAAATGTAGGAAGACCTAGGAATTTAGAAGAAGCGAAACGTGAATATCATTCTGCTCCAATGGCAATGTCACCTGAGGAAACCGCTGCGATTCGTCGTATTGAACAAGCACGGGAAACGGAAGAGATGAAACGTCGTCAGCGCCTAGCCGCTCACGACGTTGATTCGGAAACACTACACAATAGGATGAAGACTAGGCTATTAATTCAAAAATAAGCCTGGAATTCCCACGTCTAAATAGGGTCGGCATTGTTCAATACGCGCCCACGTTAAGCGGAAGAGACCCTCCGCAGACGCATAGGTTGACCACCACGCCCGTCCGTTCTTTGACAGCATTGTCCATTCGTCTGCGCTCGTTTCTTTGACTATTCGCCGTACATCGTCAGGCGTTTTTGCGCGTAGAAAATGAAGTCCTTCTTTCAAGGGCGCTAAAAACGTATCCGCAGAAATTCCAGGTGTGAGAATGGGAACGCATCCACATGCGAGATATTCTATTAACCGATACGAATGTTGCCCCGTGCCAGGTAAGCACAAACCAAATCGTGAGGAGCAGAGTGTTTCTAAATATACATCGTGTGTCATAGAATATGCGGAATCCGTTGTATCGTATTCCAGTGAAAAACGCTCAATACACGACGACCAATCCTGTGTCTTTCGTAATGCGGCGTGTGTCCCATTTCGAATGCGTCCAAAAAATATAGATTGAATAGGTCTATCGATAAAGCGGCGTAAATGCTTTGACCGTTCAGTCAACGTTTGTAATAACCGAGGGGAAAATCCCCAATATCCCCATAGTGATTGACGCTCTCTAGGACCGGGTGGTGCACAATTCGCAAATAACGCCATTTGATACGAAAGGTCATCACGCCACCAACGTAGCGTTGGTCTATCATAGAGCAGAACCTCTCCAACACTTCCCCACCAGCAATAGGGTGTTAATGTGCTGTATTCAACGTTAACGTATTTACGTTCAGCCCATAGAGTTATCATTTCGCGAAATCCATGTCCATCGTGACCTAAGAATCCCTTAAATCCCGACGGAACTACAATAGACGGCACTCGTTTCACTTTATGATTCCGCATAGCCGTCAGTGTATCCTTAAATCCGAATTTATGAATCGCCTTCCCAATATCCGTCATAGCGTTTTGCCGCTGAACCGCGAGCAGTTCGTCTTTCACAACACCCATACAATACCGTAACCCAGCCGCCCCCGCAAGATGAATATGATTGTTTGAACCGTCCGATACAAATTCCATAATCATAGTCGTAGGTTGTGCGTACCAAATCCAATCTAACGCGCTTCCTGTTCCGATAATCCATGTCGCTTCCATGAACGCCTTACGTCGTACAGCAGGAGCATCGGATGGCGATATGATACGAATTTTCCAGGTTGAAAGTATGTATTGCGCAACGTTATCCGCCCATCCACGACTACACAGAGCATCCTCACTATCGCTAACACAAAGTACGGCAACAGGTACCGTATTCGTAGGAGGAGTAGCAGGTAAAAGCGTACGCAGGAGCGCAATATCTTCATGTGTAATAAGCGTTTGAGGTCCAGGTGGAATACACCACATATCTTCAGAATAGTATTGAAGATTTTCACTCATAGGATTAACCGTAATTGAACTGGAATCCTTCCATTCAAAATCCGACAGAAGTGAACCAATGCCATCAGAGTGCGGAACGAGAAATTCAGGTTCTGCTTCGCCCCGCTGTTTTGCAAAGTTCCGCACAGCGAGCACACGCGGTAAATAATACAATACCCAATTTTCCAAGGTATGGTCCATAGAAAACGGAATTACTACAAAATGCGGAATATGTATCGCGTTTGTCAGTGATGAAACCTGCGTTGTTTCCCACGCGTGTTGCCATTGTATGTTGCCGCCAATACACATACCCTTATGGGTGTATATCAATCCGTCACATGTCGCAAACGCTCCGCCTGTGATATGGTAAGGAGTTGGACGTTTTTGTGTCGGTGTATATAAATTACCGCTATGAATATCAAAGGACAATCGGCTACATACAGCGGATGCGGCAGATTCATCGACCGAGAGAATCGGTCGTTGAAACGATGTATTCAAACCGCTAAAAACATCATTGTGTATTTCATAGGATTTCATATCTTTTACAACCCCTAACATCTGTATAGACGTGGGTTCTACATATAAATACATTGGACGATACAATAAATCCTTCGGGTCGTAATTGCGAATATTGGAACTATGTACGTGGAATGTACGTATTGTATGCGCGGGATTCACAACGAGAAACTTCTGTTTCATCATAAGAAGCGCAAATGCACTATTACATCCGGCTTTCCCAAATGGAAAATCGTATTCATCAATTGTGTTTGTCATAATACTATCACGCGCAACAATCCACGCATCCTGGCTATCACTACGCGCGGTTATTTTGGTAGCATCCTCTTCCCATCGCGAAAGCGCAAAGCACATAGCACGGTCTATCCAATTAACTGACCATATTGCGTTGATACTATCGTTACAGTAGATATCGGCATTCGCAAACATCACATAATCGCCTGCCGGTACGTGTGTGCGAATCGTTTGCAAGACGGCTTTGTACGTAAGTCGGTGGTCCGTACGCAGTAGAGTGATTTTTGACGATGTAGGAAGTTCAGGATAGTCCTGTTCATTGATAAGAATTATAGAATCAATAGAATCACACGCGATATTTTTTTCTAAACAATACGATACTTCTTTTTGGCGACGTAGGGATGGATGTTGAAAATATTGCTGTATCAACCATAGGCGCGGAATACAGGAATCGTCGCTTTCTCTCGTAATATGCGTCACGGTTCCATCGCAACTGGATTTCCACGCAGCCATCTGTTTTTCAGCGCCCGCATCCAAGGATGTCGAACTCCAAACTATACGTTGAATGCGTAAAATATGCGCTAGGCTTATAAGAATCGTTTCAAAGGACGATTTTGCTGAGCATCGTCCACCGAGATACGGATATCCTTCATAGAGTTCTTCCCATAGGAGCGTTCTATCATTCGCAAAACCGAGTTTTGAAAGCGCAGTATCTACCCGTTCAGTCATAAGAAATAGACATTGCGGACTTACAGCATAGATGTTTGAAACTACAGGAAACCAAAGACCAATATCCGCATTGGATGGTACTAATACCGCTGCGACGGCGGATGCGCCACATACAGAAACTGCGTCTAGTTCACTGATTACGGGCATCCAGCGTTTCCAACGATGACTAGGGGCATGTGTACTTCGCAGCCATACAAGCGTTTTCCAATCGTACGCAATTTGTGTTTCTGTACGTAAAATACGTATAGGAGCACCCGTTGTTGGATGATGTGCAATCATTTTGAATATACAGTATAATCAAAATGCTTAGACCAGCACAAAGTGCTTTTGACCAGCACAAAGTGCTTTTGACCAGCACAAAATGCTTAGACCAGCACAAAGTGCTTTTGACCAGCACAAAAGCCTAAAACGTAAATACTTGCGCTATAGTATCCGTGGTTGTGGTCACTTGTATAGAAAACACATCAGAATTGTATGTAAAACTCGGCTCAATAATTGTGCCCGCTGTCATCGTTGAGTTGATTGGGTCGTCGGTTAAATTATAGAAGATCAAGGTGCTGAGAAGGTCATTTGGTAATAACGACAATGGAGTTGCTATGACTGTGGCGTAGTCAGGTGGCAGTTCTGTAAAGTCATCTACAGTAGGTCCGCGGAACGTAGATTCAAATAAGCCGTCGTAGTCAGGAATCGCCCCGTAGAGGGAATACGAATATGTGATATTTACGGACTCGCCAGAAGAAAAGAGTCGTATATTTTTTGTAATACTATCGTTGTAGATTCTGAATGACCCGTCTAATTGAGGTTCAATAAACACCGCAGCAAAGCTATACGATGTTGTTAGAGTACTGAGTGTAAAGTATATTTGTACTAAATATTGCTTCAGTGTAATTAAAGGTTCAAAGTAATTCTCTATGTGAATCGTAAAGTCAGGGTAGTTATTATAGGATTCCGAAAAATAACCAACTGAGGCAGTATCTCCTTCAGTTATATTCTGCGGGGTTGCTCCAACATATCCAGTAGTATTCAGAATACTATTAAAAAGATTCGCGGCTGTCCAATCTGGATTATTTAGATATGTATTTGGCGCACCAACAGGAACTTGAATCGTGTAGGGAATATTGAATAGCGGGTATTGTCCAGAATCACTGATTCCAACAAGTTCTTTACCACCTAGATATTGACCCGTAGATTGAATCATTTGAAGACTCGTAAATGCTGGTACAATCGTATTAAATATCGTACTTACAGCCTCATTGACACTACCGGCTATAGATACACGAACAATTGTAGAGAATACAGGATTTCCAGAGTTATTGGCTACATCTGCTGATGTTAAATAGGGTGCTAAAACAGTTATACACGATTGAGCGAATGGTGAGAAATAACGTGCATACTGAATATTATTTATAGTCAGTGATATTTCAACATCGGGTGCGGTCATCGGATTGTTAGGAATAAGGGGATTGTCTATAAGAATAGGTGTCCAATCAATACCGATAGGGGTGCCACGTAAAAACGAATCCTGGGATATAATTCCGTTAATATATATATTTGTTGACAGGATATTCAGACTTATATCTTGTATGTATGTACGAGAAAATATATTCACTAAATTTGTATAGGCTACACTATTAATAAGAGTATATTCGTATTGTAGGGTATATACAGAACTTGAGATAAATGGAGCGAAGGATGTCAACCCGCGATTGAGATTGACGATTAAATTACCGTTATAGTTTCCATAGGCTTGTCCAGCTGTACTCACATTTACCGTTATCATACCTTTATGGTAATCTAAATATGAAATATCATTTGAATTGTAATCCAATATATAGTTGGAGGAACCTGTGCTAATATCGTAGATATTGATAAAGAAATTCCGGTACGTTATCATGTCCATAACGCTAGTAAATTGCGTACCGGTTACATTAATTGTACTGTTCGTCCACAGGGATGAAAGATAGATAGTTGATAACGCCGCATTTAGGTTATTCGTATAGGTTGTGTAATCGCCTGTAGTTGTACTTTCTATTGTCTGTAATGTAAAGGATGCGGCTGTACTCGTTTGTTGTAGAACCGCAGTATTTGTAGATTCCGCAATGGAAAAGGCTGTGCTATTATAGATAAGAATAGATGAATCAAAGAGACCTGATTGCGTACTTATTTGCTCTCCAAAGAGTGTTGAGGACGATACATACAGTGTAGTTGTAGAAGTGTAGATATCGTTAAACATGGAACTTTGTACGCCAACCGAACTATACGCGTAATATTCAAATGTGCTAATTGAGATGAATCCGACTGTGGAGAATGTACTTAATGAATCTGTAACGACTTGAATCGTTGAATCAATATATACTCCTGTAGAGTATAGAGCTATTGAAACTACCGATGATGTTGTAGAAACGACCGCTTCATATAATGCCTGTGCGGTGGATTCGATTGTGCTTACTAATACGGCATCTGATGTACTGAATAATTCGTATAGGGTGGTTGATACAAATTCTTGTGTTGATGCAAGAACTGTGCTCTGTGTTATGAATAGTATTGTCTCAAAAGTTGAATTATAAAACGCTTGTGATATTGATTGATTTTGGGCGACTGTTGATTCATACAAAGCATATTGAAATGTGCTATTTGCTGAACTAATATTATTAATCTGTTCTACAGTATAGGCTTCGAGCGCAATAAATGAATTATAAATAGTTGATATAAGCGAACTGGTTGTAAGTAGATTGATATCATACTGGAGTGCGTACAAACTCGTGCTTACATTACCATTGATCGAGGATTGGTTATAGTATGATGATATAAATTGTGTAGATAACGTGTTGACCGTACGGGATAGTGTGCTTGTTGTTGATAATAAATAACTTATATTGGTTGACTGCGTGCTTAGTTGATTATAAATTGGTAATGTTCCATAAAATAATAGAGTACTTCCTATTGTACTTACATTCGTATATGTTGTAGAATACAGATTTGTACTCAATGCTAGAAGACTGGAAATATTTACGGTATTCGTTTTTGTCGTACTATTCAGCGGTATAATAGAAGAATAGTAGAGAGTACTTATTGCTCCGAACATAACCTTATTCGTTGAACCTTGAACGGACGATAATCCTACGGATGTACTCAGTAGTTGATTGGTGATTATTGAACTAAATGTACTAAACGTATTTGTTTTTGTTGTAATGGACGATATATAGGCGATTCTATTATCTGTATAGAGGTTTGCGTTTGTAGTTACAATCGCATCTGCCAATGTATAATTCGCTGTAAGAGAATTGTATGTACTTGTATTTTGAAGGTTGAACTCTGTATTCGTTGACGCTAAACCGCCTTCGATCGAACTTTGTAGTAAGGACAATTCATCATAAAATGTAACAAATGTGCTTGTTGCAAAGAGTGTACTTTCAACAAAATTTACTGTACTTGTATATATGTTGTTTATTTGAACGGATAAATCGTTTGCTATGTTTTGATAATTTGAATTTATATCATCAATAGCATTTGAAAATCCCTCGTCGATAATCAATAATTGTGTCACACTGCTGTATAACGCATTTGTAGTCGTTTCAATTGCGTTCGCATTATTGAGCGTACTTTGTTCTAATGTACTGATATCACTGTACAAAGAACCTATGTTTGTTGAAAGAATACTACTCATTGTTTGAAACGATACAGATATACTTGTAGATAATGTAGATAAGTTATCAGGATTCACGCTATTGCACCAATACGTTTGTCCTGCTCCGTTTGCATAGAGTGTGTAGGTTGATGAAATCGCAGCATTATTATGGGTTCGAAATGAAATATTTCGAAGCAATATATTATCCAGCGATTGGTTTGTATTGAATGCCATTCTATCGTCTGTATGGAAAATACAAATTGTTAGAATCCGTGCGCCCGCAGGTATAAAGGTTAATAAAACAATTGAAAGAGTAGAGTATGTCCACATCAGGAGGACTTTTACAATTGGTTGCAACGGGTCGCCAAGATATTTATCTTTCCGGAAACCCACAAATGACGTTTTTTAAACAGGTCTATGCGCGGCATACGAATTTCAGTATTGAAACCCAACGTATTCCGTTTGATACTGCTGTAGACTTTAATAAACTTGTCACTGTGACAATACCACGGAGTGGCGATTTATTGAGCCAGTTATTCTTAGATATTCAACTTCCTCAAATTACACCGAACGGACCGGTTCCACCACCCGCAAATACGGTAGTCACAGAGCCTCCGTATAATTACGAAGCTCCACCTGCGTCTGTAAGTTGGGTGAATGGTATCGGTTTTGCGATGATTGATTATATCAGTCTATGGATTGGACAACAAGAGATTGACCGTCAATATGGTGAGTTTTTATATTTATGGACACAATTATCAACACCGGGATCCAAGCGTGATGGGATACAGGCGATGACCGGAACGCAAGATGTCTATAATGAATCCACACAACAGGGACCTCTGCGATTGTACATACCGCTTCATTTCTGGTTTTGTAAGAATCCTGGACTTGCGCTTCCTCTTATTGCGCTACAAGCGACGCCTATCAAAATCTATTTGAAACTCAAAAACGGTTATGACATGGTATTTTCAAACGCACTTGAGAATGCTGTTATGTGTAACAATTCGTCATTACCGACCCCGATTGCGCAACCACCCGTTATTACAGACATGACGTTATGGGGCGATTTTATATATTTAGATACGGAGGAACGTCGTCGGTTCGTTAGTTCAAAACACGAGTATCTAATTGAGCAAACACAACAGCAAATACGGTATTCTGTTCCAGCACTCTCCAAAAATGCCAACGTGCCATTGACCTTCAATCATCCTATGAAGGAGATGATATGGGTTGTCAATCAGGATAGAATGTTAGACGCACATGAATACTTTAATTATGGGTCCCGAATGTTAAACGAATCCGGTATTCCGAATTTGGATATCATACACTCTGCTCTATTACAATTTGACGGGTTTGATAGATTTGAGGAACAGAGTGCCCAGTATTTCCGACTCTTTCAGCCATATCAGCGACATACTGCTATTCCAAACGATTTTATATACGTCTATTCGTTTAGTCTTGCCCCGGAGGCTGCTCAACCACAAGGATCGTGTAACGGTAGTCGCTTAGATTCAATTATCTTGCAAGTGAAAATGAATCCACTTATAACATCGCGTAACGCTGGTATAACAGTATATGCTACAAATTACAATATTTTACGTATTGTAGCGGGTATTGGTGGCTTATTATTTACGGTGTAATCTCGCGTCTTATTTTGCGTATATATCGGTAGAGGAATGACACCGGAGCATATAAGTAGCGTGAACACGTGGGGCGGACATCCTGATAGGAATTATTATGTATTTATCATTTTATCTATAATGTTCGGATTTCTAGGCATTGACCATTTTTATTTACGTAGTTTTGATACAGGTGTGAAGAAACTTATTGTGAATATATTCGGTTTAGGTATTTGGTATTTTTGGGATATTCTACAAATCGTCAGTGACGGAAAAGCCATACGAGAAGAGGGTTTATCATCGCCGCTAGATTGGATAAAAGGTATTGGACGCGGAACATTTACAGAACCGACATTACTGAAAAAGGTACAGATGGGCGGCGCAATGCCGCAGTCGCAGCCAACAACAGACACAGCGAAAATAGCAGAAACAGCGAAAACAGGAAACACAGGAAATACAGGAAGCACAGTACCCGTATTTGCTGCTAAAAAATCATATCTAATCTATGCGTTTCTTGCTATCTGTTTTGGATGGCTAGGATTGGACAAATTATACATGGGGCATTTAGCACAGGGTTTGTTTAAATTAATTTCATGTTTTAATATATTTTTATTCCTGTTTGGATGGATGTGGGTACTGTGGGATTCATTCCACGCTTTTTTCCTGACGAATACGATTCTAGAAGAAGGAATAGTAGTTCCGCTACCGTACAGTATGCTCTTTGAAACAATATCTACCGAAGATTTCAAGGTTCGAGAGCAAATAGGAGGAGAAGAATCAAGTTTCAGTGTCTATGCATTTTTAGATTGGATTGCGAAAGAATTTATGTTTCCATCTGTTCCAAACTTTGGATGGATGAAGGGTTTGTATAAAGATATAGCAGCCCCATTAATAACGGTGCCTGTTGTAAAAGCCTTACAAGCAGTTCCGAATCCTGCTGAACTTGAAGCAGCAATGCACTCTTTACCTGCAGCGCAAGTTCCATCCTTGCCGCTGTCATTACAAGAGTTGACTGTACCGAAACTTCAAGGGCAAGTCCCTTCCTTAGCACAGCCATTACAAGATATGACTGTACCGAAAGTTCCAGAAAAACTAAGCGCAATGAAGGGTGGAAGCCGCCTGCTTATAACCGAGAGTAGCCCCGAGATAAGCGGACCTGGACCGGTTGTCGCAGGCGCATTAACCGCTATAGTTCTTGCGGGCGGCTTAAAAGGATTTTATGATTTTATAGCAGCACAATACGGATGAAATTGTTAGAAACGCAGGAACAATTTGAATCTATGTGGTTTGGTACAACTGAAACAAAACCGTGGATTATATATTTCACTGCGAAATGGTGCGGTCCTTGCCGTAGGTTAAATAGCGATGAAATCGGTAGGGTTGCAGAAGAAAAGGGTATTGATTTGTGGAAATGCGACATAGATGCCAATGATTATACACCAGGTTACTGCGGGGTGACATCAATACCTTATTTTATGTATTTTGAACCGAAGAAGATTGTATCGTCATTTCAATCTTCAGATACCGAAAGTGTAGCAATGTGGATACGTCTTTTGAAATAGGGCTGGATAGCTCCAATTAATACTACACGATTAATTAGTATCATAAACAGAAATGTAATTTATGTTTATACTATGTGAATGATACTTAATCTATATTCATAGATTTCATGGGAGGGGGTTACGAAAGGGGGAGATATCCCCCTTTATTTTGAAATAGAGACTATGAATTGATAGTATGAAAATAAATAGTATTTATTTTTATACTTTTTTGGAACATACATGAAATTATAAATTCAATTTCAAATGTTTTGGTTTGCCACTTAAAAGTAGCATTTTCAAATTATTCATTTCTTGCTCTAAGACTTCAATACGTTTGCTTTGCTCCTTGACAACAGGTATTAACATAACCCCTAAGCGGTCATATTGTACGCTTTTGTATCCACGACTCGTTTTGACGACCTGTGGAAAGATTTTTTCGACTTCTTGCGCAATCACACCGATTTCCTCTTTGTCCGGCGATTCAATTAAATTATAGGAATATGTATTGATATTCAAAATATTGGAGGGAGTCTTCAAAGTTTTAATATTTTCTTTCAGGCGAATATCCGAAAATGTAGCGAATGATTCGGCTGTAACATTTTGTATAAGCGCATCGCCATTGACTTCTAATAATTTGGATGCATCCGTAGATCGGTCAGCACCTATAATGACCGGACCATCTTGGAAAAATATAGCATTACTAATATCTGTATCGGTTGTAGTGTGCCACAGTGATTCTGCGACTACAGCATTCTGTAAACCGCTAATATCGGCTATTATTTGTGGTAAACCGGTACTATATTCACCAAGAAAGTTATTAAATTCACCTTTATAAATATAACAAGAAATAGCCGGTGGATTTACAGCACTCATCGGATTCGATGTAAACCGTGTTGAATCGGGGTCATATATAGTAAAAGTACCAGAATCAAAGTCAACAATAAAAGGTACTTGTGATTGTAATACAATATCTAAACCACGACGTGCAATTGTTTCCCCCGATATTGTTCTATTGACTTTACCATTCCACGCACCATTTGAAAACTGAAACGGTATGATATTTTTCAAAATATTTTTTTTTGTAATAGGTGTTACAGCATTAAAAGCATAATTTGGATTATTGATGATTGAGCGTAATCTACAGTTTGAAATTCTGTAAATATACGGATAGGCTATCAATTGAGAAATTGAGAATACAGATTCGCCGTTTATATTTGTATTGAGAGCGTTAAGTTCATCGGTTCTAATACCAAAGAGTGTTTGGATATCTGCGCCGGAAAGAGTTTGCCAGGCATCTGAATCCTTAGGTGGAGAGTCGGGAATAAATTGTGTGGCTATCTGTTCCGCAAATACGGTCGGGACTTGCATAGGTTCATTGTACGTAACAGTTCCAACGTGTGTATTTGTTCGCCAAAGAGCTTTTTTAAAGAGGAAGTCCGCAATCTCAGATACTGTAAAACCGTCCGGTACGGAACTCGCATTTAACTGTCCTGATACATTCATGAAGTTTACTATACTTGTATATTCCCGGTACTGTTGTTTTACGCGTTAATGTATGTACATGAAATATCCCAATGAGGTTATTGTTGAACTTTTGAACATAGCCTTTAGTAGTAGAGGGAATGTCTTGCGAAGGGGGAACCCATGCATATTCCGTAAATTTGTCATCTGGGCAAATTCTATTTGCGGATCCAACGTTATGTTGGACACCCAATGATTTTCCTAATATGCCATCGTCACTACTGTCACTAACCGCATCCGGTACAATTGTCGATGGAAATATCAGCACAATAACTCTAACCAATAAGATTGTGTATGAAGCATTTGACCCACCCGAATTATATTCAAACTTTAAAAAACCGTTACAAATTGATGAATCCGGTACAATAACGTATTCCGATATACGCGTTGGACTCGTAAGTTCATATTCGGGTGCTTTTTCAAATGCGATTTCGGCGTTCACTCCGTCGTCAATCGGTGGTGCTGATATTCAGGATATTACATCAACGAATCCAGATACGCTAACAAATGCTGTAGGAAAATTGGATGCCTGGATTACAAATTCATTTCTTGTACAACCGCCCGCGGTGACACAATCCGTAGTTGAATCTACATCCCTATACGCCGGTGTACAATGGAAAAACTTTATGACGTACGCAGTCATGGATAAATTTATCCCGTATGTAACGAGTATCATTTTTATAATCGGTGATCCAGCAAACGACTTTTGTACTTTTGAATTATTTGATACAAATTACTTTCCGTACCGAAATTATACGGATGGAATCAGTCCGTTTTACACGCCACTTGTACGACTTCGCGCATTCCGCGATTTTTTTACGCTTACAGGTAATATTAAATATTTAACAAAAACCGCTATGACAGCACAATGTATTCGTATAATTGATTCAAGTGGTTATACATTTCCCGATACAGGATATGTTCTAGGATTGGAGAATACGGATGGTGCTACCACATATACAACAATGAATATTTTTATACCAACTCTTCCCGTAGATACAGATATACCTGTTCGTATTATCTATCTCAATAATACTATGCAACAAACAAATATCTTCAGTACAATTGTACAAATTACGAGTGTTGGTCCGCCGAGCGCACCACTCCTTTCACCCTATACACCCTTCGTACTTACACCTCGTTTGTTCCCCGCTGTTGACTATCCTAGCGATGACGTGACAACGCTATCGTTTGAAGTCACACAACCGTACTATAGCGATTCTGTTGCGCAAATATCATTGCCTTATTTTAGTTCTTACATCACGACCTATACGGCTTCGGCTCTTACTACGTCTGTGAATGGACAAGGCTTTCGCTACGGTGTTCCGAATCCGCAAACGATTCCGCCGTATTTATCGGATTATTCTATAACACTGTATTCAACCTTTTCAAAATTCACGTCATCCGTCCAAGTTATCACAGTAGTAGGAGATCCAATAACACCGATTCTACCAGGTGTTGTATGGAGTACATCCGTTGCGGCTGTGAATTTAGCAAATATTATTGGACCGCAATCACAAGGAATTCAACTCGCATCTGCGTTTCCGCCCGTTATCGCTCCAAATATTTCATCTATACATATCACCGCAATTGCGCGGGATCAAATACAATATGCGCGAACCAGTACAATATTCAATTTACAGTCCTACAATAATGGGTGGTCTGTTGGAGATTACGCAAGTACAGATGTAGTATTTTTATCAACGATATCACCCGTAGAATTTCAATTAGTCAATGTTGTACAATTTAACGATCCAGCGTATCCTGGTGATAGAAATACTTTACAAACAAATTCTGTGTATACCGATGAAAATTCAAATATCACCGCTCTATCGTTACCTATTACGCCGATAGCGGATGATTTCCCACTTGATACACTACTAGGTGTTAACATAGGACCGAATACACTTTTCACAACGATTTCGGATTCCTATACAGCCGAGCCTTATCAAAAGTTTTTTTACAACGCAGCTATTTCGGAAGTTCAGGATGTTGAGGGTATTTCCTTAATTCCAAAACAGATATTTTTTTCGTTGGAAAATAACAATGCGACGACGAGTCAAATATATAGTACTCCAACCTATACGTTCCAAACGGAATTGATAACCAATGATGCGCTTGTAAGTAGTATAGGGTTTTACAATACGATAACAAGTACAACACAAGTCGCAGGTATGTACACGCCGACTACGAGTTCAATTGTTTCGTTCGATATATTTGGGTCAAACTTTGCATATACAATGGTGAGTTCGTGTTTCGCGAACGCACAGTTATTGAAAGATAATATTATAATTGGACCGCAGTCCAATTATTCACAAAATGTCTATATTTATAATCCGGCACACGATACACTTGCTGCGGAAGAAATCACAACAACTCCGTTTCCAATGGATACGCTATTGTCTATAAGTTCGTGTCAATTACAATTTTATAATAATGTTTATCAATCACCTAACTCGACAAAACCGGTGAGTGTACGGATTCAATTACAATCCGCGGCTCCCCAAACATCACGAGGATTTGTAAGCACAATACTCGATTCGACGTTATTTGTAGATACGGTCTCTCTCAATACATATACAACGTTTAACGATACAATGGGCGCAAACGGATTACGTATAGTATCGCTATTACCAGCGACAACTATAGTTGATATTAGTGAAAACAACATACAAGATTTTGTAGATATTTATGGAAAAACGGGTCCAGGGCTTGCTACAACAACGAGTACATTCTTTCATGTTGATGAAGATTCCTTCGATTACACTATTTCGAGTTGTGCAATCTATACCCATACATCCTCTTTGAGTTCGATATGGTCCAATTTCTATTCCCGTGAATTGCTATATACCAATGCGAAATTTATACATACCGCTGGATTTAATTTTAATCAGTATAGTGGAATTCCGTTAGGAATTCCGGATGCGGTTTATCCAGATTTTACATATGATTTAGTGTATGACCAAAATAAAGGCTATCGGTATGCGTCATTTACATACGAATCACCGTTGCATCTAGACCCTGTATCGTATCAATTTGCGTATGTACGGATTGTCAATCCGAGCCACGTAAGCACTATTGTAGAAGACCCGACGAAAAATATTTTCTTTCCGAATGATGCTGTACCCGCATATTTTATGTCGAGTATAAATGTTCGCATACATTTGAAGACATTTGGTTATTACAATGAGGGCGCAACTACCCACTTTGAATCTGAATGGGTCAATTGTTTGAACTTAGTCGATAACTCTATGTTTAACGACGATGTATTTGATGAACCAGCTTGTATTGAGGGTACTGTAAGTGGAAATGATATTGTTTACAAAGTACAATTGGCTCGCCGCAATTACATAAAAATATGTTCTATTGTACGAGTTGGATTAGCACACGGATGCTCCATGTATTGTGGTACGGATATTTCGTTTGAGGCTGTACATGTGGAATTGAGAGATGAGTAGGAGGATATCCCTAAGCTAAAGGGGGATATCTCCCCCTTTCGTCGCTACTACGTAGTGCGCAGTACCACTACGAAGTGCCACTACGCAGTGCCAAAGGAATCCATAGATACAGATTTGTATCATTGACATATTATAAACAAGAATTACATTTCTGTTTATAATACTAATTTTACTGTTATTTCATATAGTATAAATTGGAGCTATCCAACCCTACCCTAAGCATCCGTAATAAGCGTAATGGATTCCGCAGCTGCACGTGCAAGAGCATCAACGACCGCATTTCCTTGTGAAAGCGCATCAGTACCACCTGTATGCGCAGGAATATGATGAAGACGTATCGTATCTTTGACTATCATCCAAAGTTCGTGAAGCGGTTTAATAATATCTAAATTCTGAACTTTCTTTTTATCATGTTTTATCCAACCTGTCGTTCTCCACACTAGCGCCCATTCACTAATACACTGAATCGAATATTTTGAATCTGTATATATATCACCGGATTTACCACTTTCAGCAAGATAATTGATTGCATATTGTAGCGCATAGAGTTCCGCGCGTTGATTCGTATGCGCGATACCTTTCGGGACCTGTCCGCTGAATCTATGAATCTCGTCACCATTCTGCTGTACTAGAACCGCGTAACCAGCCCGCGCATCCCAATACCCATTGCGAAGACACGAACCGTCGCAGAAGAGTGTAAGAGATTCAGCCATAGTGAGGGTCTATTTAGGAAAGTTTTAAGATTCATTTTTTTCCTATGTATCGTGTAGGGACAATGTCTATGCTCCAAATTGCGCATACATTTGTGATTGCACCGCTTCTCGTGTATGTTGGTTTATACCGTCAAGCCGTTCCCGATGTTGTATTCACACTTCTTGGTATTCTTGGTTTTGCGGTTTTAGCATATCACGTGTATAGAGCCTATGTGAATTTAAAAGAGAATAAGAGTGCGTGGATTAATTGGATTCATATTTTTCTCATAGCGCCTCTGTTATTAATCCTTGGGTATTTGAAAAAAGACGCATCCGGTCGGTACTTTGAAATGTTACTGATGCTCGGATTCGCTGCATTTGGATACCACGCTCTTTATCTGATACGTGATATGTTATTTATATGATCGGGTGTCGCGGATACTCGTAGTTCCGCGCAGTTCAATGCGTGGTATAAGTATGCTGATGATGATTCAAACAGCCTCGTGCATCCCGTACATCCTGTAGTTTTAATATCTCTTGTAAAGGTTGGAATCCATTCTTTACAATGATTGCGCGCATAATGAATAAGCACATTGGCTTTTGTATGACTCGCATGTTCGCAGGTAGGGCATACATAGCGAACATTTGCGTAGGGATTTCGTTCCGTTAGGCTCGGATGGGGATTTTCGGGATGAAGCGTAGCGAGGTGATGATACCAACCACATTTTTGTAGGAAACGCGGGTGTTCATCGGCTTCATTTTTACACAAACGGCATAGAAAGGGAAAGTCCATTTCGTGAATACTTTTAATATGATAGTACATCGTATTCTGTTTCTCTTCTACCTTCTCGCAATGAGGGCAAACAAAGTGCCCGTCCTCATTCCGTACGTACTTATCAACAATAGACATCTTTTACTTGCTACCAATTGAAGAAATATAGGTTCAATTTTTGCGCTGAGTATTTTTACGCGTTTTACGCCGTCTAGCGTTTCCTTCGTTTTGTCCGTAAAACGCATGATTTGGACCGAAGGTTCTTGCGAAGTTGAATTCATTTGTTGCACCACTTGGAACTAAGTGGTTTCTAGGTGCGTCAAGACGTAGTACTACTTCATTATTAGGATGAATTGCTGAAGCCCTAGACACGGGTTCAGTCGCAGTACCTGTTGCCGCCGCAGCTGCTGTACCTGTTGCCGTACCTGTTGCTGCTGCTGCCCTACCTACATTCGGTGCACTCCGATTGAATATTTCACCGGATCGTAGAATTGCCTCAACATTATTATCCGCCGACCTTGCGTCCGTAGGAGGATTGAATTCAACAATATCCCTATCTTTCCATCCAAATAACTGTTTGAACGTATTCGCTTCCCCCAGTGTTTGCCGAATCTTAAAATACCCCTTCCCTAATTTCGTACTATTTTCGGCTAATTTCTTATAACGAACAAATGAATCGTTATTTAAAAACCGAAGTAAATCTTCCATAATTACTATATACAGAATACTAGGATTTGTAACACGCGTATGAAATCCTGGATCTTGTGTAATAAATTGTGATAAAAAATCTATGAGCGCATTGAGCGCCCATGGTAGCGGTTTACGCATCTGTTTTCGCAGTAATGCCATCGCAATAACACGGTCCGAAATACCTTTGAGAATTCGTATATATCGTACATCCTTCATATTCGCGGCAGTCTTCGTACTGAACATACCGCTTACAAACGGTGTATCAATACGGTCGCTTAATTTAAGAAGAACAGCATCGAATTGTGTTATAATTGGATTCAAAAGACCACGTACATAGTCGTTGTATAATTTTGGAAATTGACCACTGCCGGAAAGTCTAAAATCAACAGTACCTTTATAGGAATCCCTAGTCGGTTCAATGTGTAGTGTAAGGTCTATAGTAATGACTCCTACTATTTTTCCAAGGTCTGAAACAGGTTTTATGATAAATTCATACCATTCCGAGAAATCCATAATTCCGTCGTTCTTGAGCGTAAGTCTACGCAGTCTATCAAATTGACTATTCTGAAAGGGTATGTAATCATTACCTAACAATACGCGTAAACTACTAAATAATTTATTCCCGTGTGTTTGCGACGAAATATTGTAATAGACATTTTTCAACTTTCTTTGTAAATCGTCATTCAGTAAAGTTGTAAATATTTGATAAAATCGCGCCTTTATTTCGTCAGCAGTTCCGGACAGTGTTTCACGATTTATAGTGAGTGGAGGGCGTGATAAATCTTTTTCTCCTTCGGATTGTATAAAAGCGTTTGTTTGACGCACACCACTACTTGTGCGAAACGCAAAATTTTCGAAATAATCGTGTGCGTCGTTTGTTCTATAATGTAAAAATCCTGGATCGGATGTATCGTCAAAGAAAAATCCATTAATGGTTGGATTTCCGAAATTGGCTGCCATTCCCAATATAAACCCTTACCATATCCTTAGATATTATTAGACACCCATTATGGTAAAAATAGCGATTCTAACATTTTGTGTTGGCGCGGATTATAAACGGGCGATGAAACCGGGTTTAGATTCGAAGCGCGCATATGCGAAAAAGCACGGATATATATTTTTATGTGATGGTTGTGAGGAAGTCTGGGATAAGACGAAGCCTATTCCGTGGTCAAAATTCAATTATATTTTGAAACATATCAATGATTACGATTTCTTATTCTGGTCGGATGCGGATGTGTTAATAACCAATGACGCTATAAAACTTGAAGACCAAGTTCTTCCACGCTTACCCGCTGGCAAAGATATTCTATGGACATGGGATGCGTGTAATCACTATAATAACGGGCATATGCTTATCCGGGGACGCAGTGAATGGGCAGCGGATTATTTCCGACGTGCATCGCAACAAAGTGACTTACTCTACCATATTTGGTGGGATAACGCAGCGATGATACGACTCTTTGAAACGAATCCCGCAGATAGAGCGATGATTGAAACTTGTAGGGAGCACTGGTTGTTTAATTCGTATCTATTTGGACCGAATAACACAGCAACAGATTCATCAACGCGATTGTATGAACCTGGGGATTTTCTAATTCATTTTGCGGGGGTTTATAATGCGGCGAATATTCATAGGCTGATGTTATATGTACAATCCGGACAACGACTCAATAGGGATTTATTGACGAAATGGCGACAAGAACCAGAGCCGCCGCGTGATTTAGAAACCGCAGCAAATGATATTCGCACCTTAAAGTAAGGAGATGCCGTATATTTGGCTCATACTTGTAGGATTGCTCGCGATTCTACTTATCTTCGGAGACATCCGGTCAAGGAATTCTATTTTTATAACACCGGAAAAAGCCGCTGCTATTGAGTACAAGAGTTGGCTACGGTGGTCCGAAATAGAACCACCGGATAATCGAATACGGATGTTATGGTTTGACCAGGATTATGTACCGTTTGTCAACGCAGGTTCGGAGATATGCGCACAGCAGGTCAATAACTATTTTATGAGCAAGCCGTACAAATATGATATTTGGGTCGCTGCGCCAGGCTATCCTCAGCGAACGTATGAAGGCGTACGATGCTTTGATTTACACGATACAAACTTGTTTTTCAAGGTTTTAGAAACAACACATGTACTACACTCACACTCAGGTCCGTATCGTTCGGCAATGTTATGGCTAACAAAAACAACGGGTATTCCCTCAGTCGGTTGGGCACATACACTAGGTTACGTTCGTGGTGTTCAAAAACCGTGGAACAAACCCCACATTCGCGATAGACAATGGACAGTCTTTAATTCGCTATCTCTTCGTGACGCTGTCAGCGATTTCAAAGAAACAAAGGACCAAACCGAAATATTCTTTCCACCAGTGGATTTCCGATATTATGCAGTTGAGCGTAAACCGCTGTATGTAACACTGAGTAATGTCAATTCGAACAAGGGTGGTGAATTATTGATACAACTTGCAAAAGCCCTTCCGGAAATAGAATTCCAGGGTATCATTGGTGGTTATCGAAAGCAGATTACGTACGCAGGTCTTCCGAACCTACGATATATTCAACATACGACGCAGATTAAGGATATCTATGCGCAGACGTGGGTGCTGATAATGCCATCAAAGGAAGAAACGTGGGGACGTACGGCGGTAGAAGCCATGTCATCGGGTATTCCGATTATTGTATCTCCAACACCCGGACTGAAAGAATGCTGTGAATCGGCGGCGATTTATTGTGATAGGAGTGATTTAGATTCATGGGTCATAACATTACGGAAACTCAAGAACGACCAAGGATTTTACAACGAACGAAGTACGGCGTCTTTAGCGCGAGCGCGTGCGTTAGACCCCGGACCAGATTTAGAACGGCTGGAAAAGTGGATGGACGAAAAAGTCATTCCGTCAAAAACAAAAGGTCGAATGCCAAACGACCTAGAAAAAAATCTTCTATTCCGTTAGAAACAAAATGCAGACAGTTGGATCGCGCGCACAAGTCTTTCACGGCACAGCAAAACACACGAGCGGCGGTCTTGAGAAGAGCGACCTGATGATGCACAAGGGTCGCATTGTCAGCCGTAAAGCGCACAAGGCGGGTCTTCGCGCAATTACGCGCCTTCGTAAAGCCGGCTATGTAGCGAAGAAGGGTACGTTCAAGCTTTTCAAGAAGCACTCTAAGCACAGTGGCGGGTTCTTTTAATCGTGCTACCGCACGATTAAGAACCACAGTGGCGGGTTTTTCTAAGAAAACCCCTGTAGTCGCAGTCGCAGGCGCAGCAAATTCAACATCCGAAAAAAACAATGCTGCTCCACGCAAACGAGCAAGCCGACGAAAGCGCAGAGGTTCCCGTAAACAAAAAATAGACCAAAACTAACATTTCATATAGTATTCATTGGACTTATCCAACCCTATTCGTAAGAAAGTTACTGGCTATAAAGTCTAAACTTTGGACATTTATATTTATTAAATGTCCAAAGAAATCGAACTCCACGACATCGCGCATTTTTATCGGCATTTCTTACAACAAACATCCGTGAAATCCATAACGTGTCTTCAACAACTATGTGATTCCGATATTTTCCCACGATTCCTTCATACATATACGCCAATTCGGATACTGTTTGAAATTCAGAATCCCATAACTGCGATCGACGCTATCTACACAACGACACCAAAGCAACAAGAAATTCTCAATCTTCTAAAACACAATCCAAAACTACTCTTTACAAGACATAAATGTAAAGTGGAGAATTACGTAGCCATACCGATTTCAATAAATCTTTGGACTCTTCAAAGAGGCAGTTTGCTTGTTGAATATCCGCACATAGAATCCAGGAATTACAATTTCAATATGACAGCTATGTGCAATAACAATGGTATATTTTCAACGCAAGCAAACGCAGATTCTGATATCTGGTACGGAATTCGCTCAGCGGATACAAAATTCACAAAATCCGATGTAATTATACAATTCAATAAAAACAACAAAACCACGATCCTAACGTCGCCAACTGTATGTCGTGAAGATATGCGGTTTTTTGTCTTCCAAAACACTCTGTACGGTTCCTATACACGTATAGACCCGTATATTTCAGGGACGAAAACACGCGCTGCGCTCACTGTCGGTCGTTTTTCCGCAGAAGGCGACCTAGTTGAAGAAATCGTACCCCAATACGGTGGGAATCTTATCAATGAACCCGAAAAGAATTGGACGTGGTGGGAAAGTCCCTATGGAAAATTACACTGTGTCTATACATTTACACCGCTAAAAATCCTAGAATTTTCATCATTGCGAGACGTACCCACGGAAATCACAATCCCCGTAGATTTAGCGGATACAATTCGTGGTGGCGCAGCGGGTGTTATCTACAACGATAAGGTGTGGTGTTTCACACACGTACATCGTGAAGGACGCATCAATGTTGGTGTAGTTGTACTATCCTACAGCAATTTACCGATTGTTTTAGGATATTGTAATACACTCGTAGAAGCAAGCGACTATACGAATCTATTTTTTTACATTTGCGGTGCGTATTTGGATACAAATACAAGATGTTGGAAACTGACAGGCGGTGCACAAGATACAAAATCATGTATTATAACGATACCTTACGATGAGGTTATGTCAAAAATTCACTGGGTTTGAGAAAACCGCTCCACTAACGATACTCCAAGTCGCGTTAAGGAAATCCCACGTTTCATTAAATCCACGGGCTTCCCAATAGCAGAATCTGCGATTTTATGCCAAAAGACTTTCCATTCAGGCTCATCCACATCCGAAATCATAAGACCAAGGTCGGATGCGACCGTTGCACTACATACAGAAGACCAATCCGCAATAGGTCGCCACGCAACGTGATTCCCCCGCGCGGGTAATCGTTTCATAAGGTCGAATACACGCATAGAATCTGCGGATACAACCGGTGGAAAAAAGACAGCATCGGGAATCGCAGGAATTTCAATACCTATTCCGAACCAAATACGCGTACAAACAGTTCGCCCGTCATCCACTAAGGTATCGAGGAACGATAAGAACGAATCAGGGCATTTCGGAGCGGATGAATCAAATGTTAGAAGTATAGTACCCCCGTAACCCCGTAAAATAGTCGCTAGAATAGACCAATCGCGACTCGTTTTGGGACGTAGTACGAACGTCCAAAGAGTTTCAGCTTCAAGAATACCCGACTCACCACAAATGAGTATTTTACAAGAATATTGCGTATTTGAAATAAATTCCCAGGGAATCCAACATTTTTCGGGTGCTGCGTGCACATAAATAGCACGACCGACTAATGACGCACCGAATCCCTCTAACTCCATTTAATCTATACACATAGGTTAAGAAGACGAAATGGACGCGCTTAAAACAATAGCAACAATTGCTCTATCCATCGGAGTGCTTGATATCGGATGGCTAACACTTCGTAAGACGTATCACGAAACTCTATTCAAAAGCATACAACACAGCCCGATTGAACCACGTTGGATACCCGCGGGACTTATTTATATTTTAATTCCCGTTGCTGTGTATCTTGGTGCTGTTATTCACGGAAAGACACTTCAAGATACTGTATTCCGTGGTGCTATTGTAGGTTTCTTACTCTACGCATTTTACGACCTAACGAATTACGCAACATTTACAGGATGGACGCTTGAAATGACGATAGTTGATATTCTATGGGGAATGACTGTATGTAGTGTAGGAGCAGCAGCAGGCTATTATATAAACGGATTGTAAGCCCACTGTAACAGCGCTTGTCGCTCCTTACGACTACATTCTAAATCGT
>Ga0114970_10000142_pt1 | contig 48053 bp, 55 predicted proteins | sample M_140205_XF_Meta_FD_87030 | JGI IMG/M metagenome (GOLD analysis project Ga0114970, IMG submission 87030) | Freshwater microbial communities from Lake Montjoie, Canada to study carbon cycling - M_140205_XF_MetaG | ecosystem: Environmental > Aquatic > Freshwater > Lake | place: Lake Montjoie... | reverse complement strand
CTCCACGCTGATGTTGCGGCCTTCCAACCATTCCAGATGTTTTACGCTGATCGTCATAGAACCTCCCGTCCGTATAATTACAATTGAAACAACGAATTCCTAAACCACTATCGTCTACTCTTACCGACAAACAGGGATCGTGCTTGTGCTTGCGACCGTTACTACACTTTGGGCAGACGGTCTTGAAGCTGCGGGTTGGGAAACCCCTGAATTCAACGCCCAACTCTCTGAGGATTTCCGCCGCCGATTTCATTTCCGCTTCTCCGACACCGGCTTCAGAATAGGCTTCCGCATCGGGCTTTTGGAAATAAAATACGCATCCATTTCACGCCATTTGAACTTCAGCCAAGTTTCCAAAATGGGGGCGGCAATCTCAATTCCATCGTAGCGCATTTGCTTGCGATGCATGGCGTACTTCTCCGCCGCCTCCACAATCCGATCCAATGTGATGCCACCGGAAAGCTCTGCCGCCAGAATTCTCTTTGCCGCCATGCGATCAGAGGCAATGCCCTTGTACTGGTTAACTACCGCATCAAGGTCTTCGTCGCTGACCGTAGACGCATCTGACGCCCTTGGTGAAGAAGCAGGATAATCGACTTCCCAGCATTCCTTGTTTAACCACGTTTCCGCCAGCTTGGTATATTTTGGGTCTTCCCCCTTGCGCGACTTAGCGTAGGCGTTAACTCCCGCCATAATTGTTTCATGCAAAATACCCCGCTTACGGGCGTTAACGTATTTCAGTTTGGCTGGCTTCTTGGGGCTACCGGGACGCTTAGGGTATGCCGCCCAAAACTCCTCAAAATCGGCATCGGACAATATACTTGGTTTAGTGATTGGTTCTCTTGATAGTGTATATGATAGGTTAGTGTCCGCGTGGCGGACACCCCCTGTCCGCGTGGCGGACACCCCCTGTACGTCTGACGGACACCCCCTGTCCTCCTGACGGACACCCGTATGAAGCCTTATGATGCTTGAGGTGCCTTCTCTCTTTTCCACCTTCAGAAACCCAACATCCTCCAACTTAAGGATGCTTGTGCAGATGGCGGTTTTCGACATGCAGCAAACCTCAGAAAGCGTCTTCTTGGAGGGCCAGCACTTGTCTTCGTCATCAGCGTAATTGGCGAGCATCAGAAGCACCAACTTCTGGTTCGCGGATTTTACCTTTTGCTTGGACGCCCAAGCCATAGCGGTAAATGACACTATATGCGCTCCCTCAAACCAGCTTGCTCGCAAAAGGTAAATCCGACCTCTTCAAAAAAGAACGCCACATATCTTTCTGGAAAGGCAAAACCATTCCCTTCCAACCACAAAATTTGCTCTATAGAAAACATAGGGATTTCCATTTTCCTGTTAAAAAGATGCACGCGGAAAGAGCTTAAATCCCTGTTTGCCTTCATGGAGTTACAGCTAGTGCAACAACAAATCATGTTCTCACGCGAGTGCGAGCCGCCCTTGTTCAACGGAATAATATGATCCGTAGAGGCAATCACTCGCTTGTCATATCCTTTTAAGTGAGTGTTTCCTCTGGTCGGATACGTTACCGTAACCCCACAATACCCACATCTCCCGTGCATTTGGGAAATGAGTTCTTTCAGGCGCTTTTTTGAAATTTTGGTTTTAGGACGGACATAATCCGTCTTGGGAAATCTCATCTGGATACCTCAAGATTTGGCTTGCCCAGATGTCAGATGCACAATATCTTGTGTGTGCATTAACAACTGAACGTACTGGTTCAGTTTCTGAAACGCTCTGGATTGCCGTCCGGGGCGTTTCGCTTTTATGATCCCGAAAAAGTCGGCGGGTATTATGCCGCCGACAAGTCTTCAGGGAGGTGTAGTCCGCCACGGTCTGAGTGTTTGACCGTAAGCGAACTGACATCATCCGCCCGCCGCTTCTTTTCGTCAAGGAGCTTTTGACGAACTTTGTTCACGCCATATATTACCGTGCTGTGATCCTTGTGGAAGATGAAGCCAATCTTCGTGTAGCTCATCGCAAGGTCGATGCGCAGGCGGTAGAACACTTCAAACCGCGCGAAGATCACATGGCGTTTGCGGGACTCGCCCATGATTTCTTTCGGGTCAATGCCATGCTGCTTTGCAACAGCGTGCATGATCCGCATCCAGCGGATTGCGCCCGTCTCATTCAGGACAAGGCCGGGAATAGGCGGCAGGCGCGGGGAGTTCATTAACTCTTCCGCCATCTTGTAAAGCTGGCTGTGGTGGCAAAGGTTTTCGATGTTGGTAACTTTGAGCGCCTTTAGGATGATTTCCTTGTCAGCTTTTTCGGAAACCAATCCGGGTCTTTTTCCTTCCGGCTCTGTTTCTGGCTTCGGCATAAGCGGCGGCAAGCTTCTCACGGGGCGAGGCTCCGGTATCGCGTACCGCTCCATCCGCTTGCGAGCTTCTTTGTACCGGTCTTTTAGTTCTTCTAGGTAGCTCATGATCCCCCCCCACTGGGTATATGTTGATACGAAATTCTGGCCCGCTGTTGACCCACTTGCAGTATATCGCATCGCAAAGACAGTCATCCTGAACTATTTTTGCGTGCTGCAAGAAATCTGAGGCGGCTTTACTTAGGTTGTCTATGTCGCGGCGTCTTTTATCTGGGCGTAACACCCTAATCATAATTTTATACTTGCCTAATATTGCTGGTATCTTCTTATTACTCACCAACAACATACATTTGTTCAGCCAGTTCATGTATTCTGCTGAACGATACATTCTGCCGTTACCCATCCTCCATAGGCGGTTAACAGACGGCGGCCTTGGGATAACGATTTCCACCATTTTGTCTGGCCCGCCCATTTCAAACACGGGAAAGCATTGTATGTTAACGCCGCCCGTAACGCAATGGAGAACGTATGTTCAATCCCGTATTCGCCGCAGAGGATGTCGTTAAAGATATCAACGCACTGCTGGCTGAGTTCCCGCAACTTGCAGATGATGAAGAGCTTCTCCGTGACACACTGGAGGGCAACACGCGCTTCAATGAAATCATGGAACGCTTCCTGTCCGCCATGCGCGAAAACGAAACGCTGGCGGAAGCTGTATCTCAGCGGATTATCAAGCTGCGCGAACGCCAGACAAGGCTCACGCACCGCGCCCAGTTCTATCGGTCGCTCATGCACCGCCTTATGGATCGCGCTGGCATAAAATCCATTCCACTTCCAGAGGCAAAAATTGTTGTGGTAAACTCTCCTGAGAAGGTGATTATTACCGACGAAGCTGCTATATCTGATGCGTTCATGCGCATTACGAAGGAGCCGGATAAGGTTGCCATCAAAAGCGCACTGAAAAATGGAACTGTAATTTCTGGTGCTACGTTGTCTAACGGTGGCACTACAATATCAATACGTACATAACAAAAGTGAGGTCACTATGGCTAAAGAACCAGCCCCCCAAGAAACTCTTACCGCTGAAGCTGTCATCCTCCGCGCCATGAACGCGGTGATGAACGAAGTGGACTATGTCCAGAAGAAGGGCGAGAACGACTTCCACGGCTACAAGTACGCCACCGAAGCAGACGTTCTGGACCGCCTGCGGCCTGCAATGGTCAAGCACGGTCTGGTCCTGATCCCCAGTGTTCAGCAAGTGTCATCCATTGACCAGCACGGCAACACGACCGTCAGCATTCATTACACGCTGGCTCACATCAGTGGCGCTGTGTGGCCCACGCCGGTCATCGCGGCAGGCTGTGGCAACGACCGCAACAAGAATGGCGTTGGCGACAAGGGCCTCTACAAGGCCATCACTGGCGCTAACAAGTACATGCTGTTCAAGCTGTTCCAGATTGAAACCGGAAATGCAGAGCCGGAAGATTCGGAAGGTGACAGGCAGCGTGAGGCCGCCAATAATGCAGCGCGCCAGTTCTACCTTGAAGGCGGCAAGATCGCCATCAGCAAGGCTGAGACAGCAGACGATCTGCGCAAGTGGTGGAAGGATGAGGAAGAGAACCGGGAAAGTGCCGGGGTCATCCGTGGCACCACTGAATACAAGGAACTTCACACCGCTTTCGTAACCCGTGGCAAAGAACTGGCGGGCAAGGAGGGCTAACTATGGCTAAGGGTGATGCCGCAAAGGCAAGGGCAGAGGCAGAAAAAATAAGCGAAGAACTTCGCGATACGTTTACCGAAGATTTTTTTTCGTGCATTTTGGGCAATGATAATGATGCATTCTTCATCGCTATTGAAAACGTGTTAGCAGATGCAACATGCCTTCTTCCTGATGAGGCTAAATTGACTGTGTTTTCGTCAATATTTTACAATGCGTCACATAAGGCACAGGAAACAAAAAGGTACAAAAAAATAGACCGCCTTTTTAATATTATGATGGAAGGAAAGGAACAACTAAATGGCTGAGTACGACAACAGCAACAGCGGCGCACTGTTTGAGAATGAAAAGCGCACCAAGGAAAGCCACCCGCATCTGCGCGGCTCCTGCACCATCAAGACACCGGACGGTGAACTCTTGGAGTTCTGGGTAAGCGCATGGCAAAAAACCAGCAAGAAGGGCGATGACTTCTTTTCACTGTCATTCCAGTTGAAGGATGAACAGAAGGAAAAGGAAGATGCGCCCGTCAAGAAGTCCAGTGGCCTCTTCAAGAAGCGCGATGAAGCTGGTGACAGCAAGCCATCCAAGAAAGTTGATGAAGATTTTGAAGACCAGATTCCATTTTGAGGTGTAATTTCAATGACTTATGAAGACTCTGTTCCAAATGAAAATGGCAACACAGCATCGCGCGACAACGATATTTGGACATGCATGCATTACAAAACCGACCGGAAGGGCCGCACAAACTGGCTCAAGATCGGACGCGCGTGGGCCAAACCAGACTCTGACAACATCACACTGAAGCTGTTTGCTCTTCCCGTTCCGAATTTCGACGGAGAAGTGATCCTTAACCTTGTGCTTGACGAAGGCCGCAAATCTGAATGAGCCGTCTGGTAACAGATGAAATGGTGGAGGAGGCGCTGAACTATCTGGCGACCTCCTCTGCACATATTGCAGCAGCCCGTGCTATGCGTCTCAGGGCGGAGTTTAAGCGCAAACGTATTCGTGCCAAGCTAATCATTGAAAGCAATCAGCCGTCCGCTGTTGCGCGTGAAGCATGGGCAGAAGCACACTCCCTCTATCATGAAGCCTGTGAAGAAGAGGTTCAGGCTGTAGAGGCTGATGAACACGCGCGGGCAGAACGTAATAAGGCGGACACAATATTAGAGGTATACAGGACGCAGGAAGCAACTCTGCGCGCTGGACAGAATTTTAGGTGAGTAGGAATAGTCACAAAGAATTTCTGACGCGCCTTGATCAGTCCAGAAAGTCTACATTTTTGGTTGCTGAGTATTTGCACAGGTCTGGATACAATGTGGAAATACCCGCTTTTGATTATAGGGATCAGCATACTAATTGGCTTGATCACGTTGATGATGGCGACCTGTTTATACAAAAAAGTAACGGTCCTCGTCACAGAATAGATGTTAAACACGTTTCTTTTCGATTTACTTCGCAAAAAGATGTTCGTGTCCAAAACCTTTTTGTTGCGGATGTGCGCGCCATAGAAAGAGCAAACCCATTTCCTCTTGCCTACATTAGCGTAAATAACCAATGTACTCACATGGCAATTATATGGGCAAAAACTAAACCGCTCTGGGATATTCATGAAGTGTTTGCGAGTAATACAGGGAAAATGATAACTGTTATGCGCTGCCCTGTTGATCAAATTGACTTCAGGAGTTTCAATGACTGAGGATGTCGGCACAACCCAGCGCAGACCCCTGAACACACGCCGAAAGCTGGCAATCTGGGAGCGTGAGAAGGGCCTGTGCATGCTCTGCGGTTGCCGCCTGACGCCCGGACGGTTTATCTATGAACATGTAAAAGCCCTAGAGCTAGGTGGCGATGACGAAGACCACAACATCCGCCTTACCTGTATCCCATGTGCTGGGGAGAAGACCCGTGACGATCACAGCAGGGCCGCCAAGGCAAAGCGTGTGAAGAGCAAGGCGCTTGGCCTCAAGAAAAGCAAGACCCCCCTGCCGGGAAGCAAGGGGTCCAAGTGGCGTAGAAAAATGGATGGCACTATTGTGCCACGGGATTGATCACTGATAAAACACGTTAACGGCACCATTAATAGCGAAACTTCCGCTAATTGGAAATATTTGGATGCGGTCCAGAACGCCGGGGAGAGCAAGCAAGCCGCCTCCAAAGCAGCTTTTTGTTCCTGTTGTTCCAATAGTATGATCGCAAACCCAAGAGTTTCCGGCAACAAGGTTCAGGCGAATTGTCCCACTCCCAATGCTGTTACCACTGTTTATCAGGAAACCTGTGGTGTTGTTAACAGAGGACGTTGCTGTTGAAGTTACGGAGGTTCCAGAAGATGTATATCCAGCCGCAACAAATCCCGCACTTGTGCCAATGCGCACAAGCACATCTGTTGTTGAAGAACTTTTGTCCATATAACCGACCGTCATTATGATCGACTTTGCCCAAGCTGGGATACCAAAGAAATTATTACCACTAGCGGCAAAAGTCTGCGCTCCCATCTGACCAATTTCAGGGTTGCTCCAAGTTGGAACCGCGTCTCCATTAGACTTAAGAACTTGATTGGTGGTGCCGTATGCGGTGCCACTAGCGCCAAAAGAGACGCCTCCGTTGCCAGTGATACGCATGCGCTCATATAAAGTTGCGCCGACAGATGTATAAAATCCAAGATCGCCAGAGAATGATGCCGCTCCATTAGTAAGCAACCCTTTGACAAGCGCGATGGGCGTACTTGTGCCAACAGCGGTAGAGGCGTTAAAGTTAATACGGCCACCCGCGCCAAAAGCGGCAGAGTATTCCGCAGCAGTAATGACACCGCCAGTTTCAAGTCCTCCAGCAACAGCTACGCCTCCGTTGTTGTAGATTATAACAGAATTCTGCATTGTATTTGCAGTACTTCCAGAAGCACCCGCAGGGGCTGTTCGGAAGAGGAAGGCACCAGACCCACCAGTGCCAGTTCCATTTGCAGCATCAAAAACAAGAGTAGCACCTACAGCATTGGAAACACCAGTGCGATTAGGCCCCCTGATCGTGGGAGCCGTTGTCGTTCCCGTGTTGTCTCCGCTGCCCAGAAGCAGTGTGCCGCCAATGCCAAGGGTCTTGTTAGTTCCGACATTGAGGCCGACTGATGTACCCGTACCGGCTGCAGTAAACAGATTATCAATCAGCGTGAAGTCTGTATTGAGAGTGGAACCCCAACCAGTGTCTACGTTTGGCGTAGGAAGCGTAAGGCTAAGGTTTGCTGTTGTTGTAGACATTGTTAAGTCCTCTTCGCAATATGGAGTGCGGTTGCGATTGCATCGTCAGGCACAGATAGCATGGATGCGGTTTTCTCAGACAGAAGGGCGCGCACACGCTTTACTTCGGCGCTGATGGAGTTGCCGCCAGTTCTGCCGCCAGACTTGCGAGCGATGCGACCTCCAGCGTTCTGCGGAGATGGCGGCGCGTCAGCCTCACGCTGGTTGTTAATGTAAGCAATCGTCGCCTTCTGCGCACCACTGTGCAGATAGTCACCAATTTTGCGAGAGACATTCACCGCATCATAGTTGTCAGCCAGAAGCTTGGAGAACGCCCGCGCATCCTTCGGGTCCGTTGAGAAGGCAAGCTCAACCACACGGTTCGCAACCTTGCGCTCACTGGCGTTCATGACGATACCGGCCAAGGCACCAGTCGCCACGGCAGCGCCGGAAGCAAGCTTCAACCCAATGTTGCCGCTCGCCATGCTGGCCGGGATGGTCGGCGCAGTGAAGGCAATGCCGCCCAAGATGTCACCCGCCAAGTTCTTCAGCTTTGACCCAGAAGCGGATGAGGTAAACGCAAAATTCTCCGCGTTGCTCATCAGATTGGATGATACCGCCTTGGCATACAGGGCATCATACTTATCCGGCCCCATGACGCCCTTCATGGTCTTGGAGACGTTAGGGTTGTCCATATACTTCAAGAGGCCGCTCATATCTCCATTGGCCTTCTGGAGCATGAACCGGGCGGCACCCTCAGAAAACGCCTTCTTTTCGCTAGGGCGAAGCGTATTGTATTTCTGCATGAATTCTCCAACCTTGAACGGCGATCCTGCCGCCAAGGTCTGGGCAAGCTTGTAGCCGCCCTCCAGAGATGTCTCCACGCCAAACATCTCAGATGCCTTGTTGCGAACTGTCCCGTACTCAGGGACTGTCTTATCAAGCGCCTTAACAAGTTCAGACTTGGCGTCACTGGCACCGGCAAGAATGTTGCCGCTTGTTTCGCCCTTTTGAGCGCCCCTGATCGTGTGATCAATCTCGCGCTTCACCAAGTCCCAGTATGCAAGGTTTCCGGGGCTTGCGGGCGTGGGCGGGTTCACATTCCACTTTGGAGAAATCTTCCCCTCGCGGAACTGCTTGTTAACAGCGTCAATGGCGTCACTGACATAGCCGTTCGTTCTGGAGAGGGTCATAAGCTCTGGAGATGTGACCGCCTGAGCCGTAGGGAGCGCCTTGAGTGTCGTGTAGAGCTTGTCCTGCGCGAGCCTGTTTGCCTCTTCGATAGAGGTGGCAAAATCAACATCTCGCAAATTGCGACCGACAATGAACTGGAACTTGTCATCAACCGCGCCCTGAACACCAGCCGCCCGCTTCTCAAGCTCACGGTTTATGTTCATCATTGCTTCTTGCTGCTTCGGAGAGAAGTTCCTTCCGATCAGACCGCGCGCCGCGCCGCCTTGCAGAAAATCAGCAAGGTAAATCTGTTCCCCGTTCTGCACGGCGGACTTCAGCTTGTCCCTGAACTCAGGGTTCGCGGCGAAGTCTGCCGAAATGGCGTCAACAAGCTGCTTCTGAGCTTCAGCAGTCGTGAAGCCAATGTTTGATCCAAAATCGACAACCTTGTGGGTCAGGATGTCGCCAAGGACAGCGCCGCCAATCTCTCCCACAAGCTTGCCAGTTTCGCCGCCCAGCGCGCCACCAATCTGACCAATGTTCTCAGCGCCAGCGCCCGCACCGGCACCGGAAACAACACGCCGACCGATACCCTTCGGGCCGCCGATAACCGACTGAATGGCAAAATTCGTAGCCGTCTGCGCCGTCTCTCCAACGCCTGTTCCCGGCTTGTAATCGTATCCGGGGATGTTTTCCTTCCCCCAAGCATCCATGCCCTGCATTGTAGGCAGAACATACGGTCCACCGGGGGCCTTAAACGGAGTAGCAGAGCCTTCAGCAATCCGCGCACGTTCTTCGCGGGTCATGCCCTCTTCAAGGCTACGCGCCCAGTCTTCTGTGGCTTGCTCCCCCTGAAACCGCTTGCGAATAGGTTTCTCAGCATATTCGCGCGTGTAATAGGTCAATGCGCCCGGAAGACCGGCAACGCCCATAGCGCCCTGAGCCGCGCCAGAGCCAATAGACGGCGGCAAGTCCTGCATCACTGTAGGCGGTTTGTAGCCCTCTGGGGGCGTTCCCAAGTCTTCAAATGTCACTGTCTTAGGAGATGCTGGAGCGGCATTCGGTGCAGACACCGGAACCGTTGGCTGTTCTGCAGCGGGAGTTGGAGTGCCAAGCTCTTCCCATGTTACAGTTCCGGCCATTTACTCCTCCACATCAAAAGTGGAACCGTTGTAGGTTCCAATCCTGCCATCAGGCAGGACATACTTATATCCGGGCTTTGCTTTTGCGCGACTAGCCGGATCAGTGAAGTTCAGTTCGCCCTTCACAGGCGTATTGGCAACTGAAGGTTCCACAAAGCTTGTGATGGGGTTGTCTTTGTTCCATTGGATTTCCCAAGAAGTAATTTCTCTCCTTGAAGGCGGCTTACCACCGTTTTCGTCCACAAATGAAATCCAATCCTGAGAACGTTTAATCTCCATATCAAGAATGCCGCGCATGGTCCCGACAATGAAGCGGTTGACTTCAGGCTCAAGGCTTACATCACCGAATCCACGACTGAACATTTGAAGTTCTGTTGCCGCAATATTTGAACCAATCTTGTCTTTTAGGCCACCGCTAAACAAAATCTGAGAGAAAATCTTGTTAAGCTCTTGAACACCCGCCGCTTGGTCAAGCCTTTCAGCATCATTGGAAAGACCAAGAGAGTTAAGGGCTGTAACAAGATATGCCTTGGTATCTTCAAGCTGACCAGTGGTCGTTGACCTAAGCTTCTGGGCGGCCTGTTCAAGCGTATTCAAGGCATTTTGAGAACTGGCGATTGTAGTCTGGGCGCGCTTTGTCTGTTCAGTTGTTGCTTCATAAGCGCCAGCCGTTTCCAGCTTATTTAATTCCTTCCGCGCCTGCATTTCCAGCGATCCGGGGAACGGAACAACACCAGACGGCAACGGAATACCATTCTCCTGATACTGCTTGGTCAGTTCAGCCGCGCGCTGGGAGGCCATTGTATAGTCCTCCGTTGTCATCGCGTTCTGAGCCATCTGGGTCCAGTAGTTTGGATTTTGCTCATCCGGCAACTGAGAATACAGCCGGTTCAATTCTGTGCTATTGACAGCAACAGTCTCTCCGGGCGGTGTTACCGCCTCAGTGCCGCTTGCAGGGGGCATCTCGCCGGGCGCTGACGGAGCCGGTGCAGCGCCACCAACATCAGGCATAGCAGGAGCGGGAGCGCCGCCCGCTGCTGGGCCAGCCAACTGAGGCGGAAGACCCGGTGCCTTGATAAGCCCAGTGGGGCCTTCAGGCGGGTACGCAGCGTCAATCACGCGGCGATACTCACGCGGCAATTCTTGACCCGGATGACGCATTTGCCAGAACTTAATCTGCGGAAGCATCTGGGAGTAAAGCTGACGCGCAGCGTTGAGGCGGGCTGTATCAGCCGTCATGCGCCCAGTCTGAGCTTCATAACCCTGACGGGTAATATCTGCGCCCTGCTTGAGGGCATTATAGTAAGTCTGTGTGCCGACCTTTCCAGCCTCACCAAGGTTTGTGGCAAAGAACGGAGAGCGTCCCGCCATGAGGGCAAAGCTCGCATTGAGTACAGCACTACGGGCTTCAGGTGACAGGCGGCGGCCCATGACCTTTTCGATCAGGCTGGGGTTCTCATCGCTTGCGAACAGCTTCTTCATATCGAAGTTGAGGCCGCTTTTCGGCTCTTCAGCGCCGCTAAGGCCCTCCACAGAGGCGGGTTCAGCAACGGCGCTCAAACCCTCTGCGGACGCCGGGACGGGCATGGCACCGCCAACGCCGCCCTCATTGCTTGCCATAGCAAGGTAATCCGAAAGGCGCGTGCCATTGGCGTCAGCCGGGTCATACCGGCCACCACTGGCGACGAACTTCTGAAGGCCAGTCTTGCCGCCAAGGTGGGCCACGTTGACAAGGCCCTGACGGGTCACCGGGATGCCCTTGATGGACTTGCCCTCAACAGCCGCTAGTCCGCTCTTGTCAATGAAGTTGTTAATGTCGCCAAAGTGCCAAGCCTCAGTGGCCTTCTGCGCGCCCTCATCACCACGGAAACCCTCAGAGGACATATCAGCAGGAATGATACCGGCGCGCTTGGCATCAGTTAGGCGATCCGGGCCAAACTGCATCCGGCCAACATAGCCTTGCGCATTCTTGGCACCGAAGTCGCCGCCGCTTTCCATGCGGGTCAAACGCGGGTCAACTTCAGGGTCTGGGACGGCACCAAGGCCAGCAGCCTCATCAATGGCCTGATCCATGCGACCGGGTTCATAGCCGCCGTCAGCGTAACCATGACGGGCAGCAACGCCGCCAGAGGCTAGGCGTGTGTGAAGAAGACCCTCATCCGGGTTCGTCCTGTAAATCCATGCCGTCTCAGCTTCAGTCGGCCCAACAGCAACGCCGCTCTTGAAGATTTTGGAAATGTCGCCCTTCTCAGGGAGATCAAGGCCAACATCGCTGGCAAGCGCCCTAAGACCACTGGCCTGTTCCTTGGAAAGGGGGCTGATGGTCTTCCAGTCTTCGGCAAGGCCCTTGTCCTCAAAAGGGTCAGGCGGCTTTGGCATGTTGCTGCCGCGAACATCAAACTTACCCTCCGGGACATAAGTCCGGGCGTCAGCGTAGGGGTAGAACGGAATTCCGCCGCCACCCGCCAAGCCCTGCCTGTATTCTGAGGGGGCAACAAAGCCGCCCGCACTGGACATCTCTGCGGCGTCTTCAGTCGCGCCTTTGTAATCAACCATCTTCAGGCCGTTAACCTGAGCTACTGAGTCCGGCTTGCGGCCTTCAACTTCCTGCGCCAGAAGGCCAATTTCCGTCTTAGGACTGCCCTTAAAGTTATAGCGATAGATGGTCTGACCATCGTTCAGGGTTCCAACCGGCTCAATGTTTTCCTTCACGCGCTTGTCTGAAGCGCCGTAAATGCTGCCAATGGCACCAACGCCGCCCATAATCTGGGAGAACATATTGGGTGCAGGCTGAGTTGTGCTGGATGTGCCACCGGCACCAGCGCCAAGGCCCTGAGCAACGTTGGCGAAGAACTGGGCCTGCTGGTAGGGATAAGCCTGCCTCTGTGTCCACTGGTCGTAGGCGGCCTGAAGGCGGGCCTGTTCCGTGGCCTGCTGTTGAACGCCAGCGGCCATCTGAGCCTGAGCGCCCTGTAGGACGGACGCCTGCGCCCCAGCGCCCAGACCGGCGATCTGTTGGCCCATAGCACCAAGGTTAGCCACCTGTTGGCCGCCAAGGGTCATAGCCTGCCCGTAGCCCTGATTGTAGATGTTGGACATCGCCATAGCGTTGCCCAGTTGCTGCTGGCGGGCCATTTCTCCCTGACCAATGCGGGCGCGATCCCCGCCAAACGCACCGGCCTGAATAGCGCCACTCTTGAGGTTTGACTGTTGCTGCGCCTGACTTTCCATCAGGTTGCCGAATGTCGTGTTGGCGACATCCTTGACATAGGGGGAATAGAACCTGTCATACAGTTCAGGAGTAATGCCCTGAGCCGCCTGATTGGTGTACTGCATGCCCTGCTGGATGGCGGGCAGGGCCATCCCCTGAGCGGCGTTAATGTTGGAGATGCCTTGCGTCTGCGAGGGCGTCAGGCCAGCAACAAGATTACCGGAGTATTGCTCATAAGGCTTACTTGTGGCCCCACGGGCCATGCCAAGAGCTTCCTTATAAGCTTTTGTAAACTCCGGTGGCGGAGAAAACGAACCTGTTGTTGTAGCGCCGCCCTTGCTGCCCACCAGAACTCTCCTTAATTAACCACATCCTGCGAGAGCATTGTTCCCGTATTTGCTCCATACAGGAAAAACGCACCAGCAGGCGGACCAAACTGCCGCTCATACAAACGGGTTTTTGCATCAGTGCGGGAATTGCTGAGAATTCCGATCATGAGTGGCATACCCAGTTTCTCGCTTGCCTTCTTGGCAAATTCTACAAGTTTGCGCGCCCTTCCCCCCTTGGCCGCACGGTAATCAGGATGCACGAAAATGCACATTTCTTCAAGAAAAGAAGCATTAGAGTACCAATACTCAGAAATCCTGAGAACAACAACGCCCTCAAGATAATCTTTTGTTCCGATTACACCAATAATACCTCCGTGAAGATACAAAGATGGCTTGATAAGGTTCAGAACCTTGTTTTCGTCCATGCGGAATACACCGTTCTCAGCATTAACAAGCCTTGCGAGGCCCATAATACCTTCTTCATCTGATGGAGTAGCCGTGCGAACGTGAATTTCGTCTTCGCTCTTCATTAACTTTCCCTCCAGTTAATCTTTCTGTGGTGCGGGCAGGCTCTTCAACGTCTTGATCGTGTTGGCGCGCTCTGCCGTCACCCAGTCATCAAGAGCCTTGTGGCCCGCGTCCAGATTGTTACCGCCAAATGCCATAACACCGGCAGGCGGGACAACGTACTCGCCGCCAGCCGCCACGATTGCCACAGGCTCACCCTGTTCAGCGGGGTCAACATCCCCACCGCCAGCCAGCCTCTGCTTCACCATGTAGTCGATGATGTCAAACCCATGCGCGGTGTTGCCCTCACCGATAGCCGAAATGATGTCAGCCGGGATGACATAAGACCCTGACGGGACATGCATGGGGAGATGATCCGTCCGCCCTGCGACCGGGGCCTTGATAGCGCCAGTGTGGAGCTTGGTAGCCCCGCCAATCGGCGTGATCGGCTCTTGAGGCGTGACGGTCTTTGCCAACCTGAGAGCCTTGTCGATTGATTTGCTGGGGGCGGGTAGGGCCATCTTGGTCATGCCTCAGAATATGAAATGCTGATGATTGAGCCTGCCGCAGGCCTGATAACTAACCCGCTAAAGAACGGGAAATTTACGGTCGCCGCACCAACGGCATTGGGAATTGTGTAAATTGCATTCGCGTCAGTCGCGCCCACAACCGTAGAGGAGTCGTAAATCTTTCCGCCAGCCGCTGCGGCGATGACCGATACAGTGACAAGGCGGCCAGAACTGGTTGCGATAAGAGTATCATTCGACAGTCCAAAAGTTGAGTTGTTTCCAACAAAGCTTTCATAGATTGTCCTGAACGAATCAAGCGCCTGAACAAGAGCGTTAACAGCGACAACGCCGTTCTTCTGCACGGTTACGAGATCGTCGAGGTTTGCCATGCCCTACCTCAGTATTTGCCATCTTGTTGATAACGATACCTAATAGCACCAATTCTCCAGAAGCTGCCCAAGTCTGTGCTTGATACACTCATGGCAATAAGGCGTCCGCGCATTCTGACGCTCAAGTATTGCGTTCCCTGAGTGACATCATAAGGGCCATACTGGATAGGCTCATCTCCGGGGTAGTTGGTCACATAGAATGTGATCTTGACCACGGCTGACTTTGCCTCATCGACAAATCCCCACTTCATGTCAGGCCAGACCTGATCAATGAACATCATCTGGTCACCCTCAGAGATGGCTGAGTAACCAGTCGTGAAACCGGAATCCATAGATGTACCGTCAGCATTGTTGGATGTTTCATGCTGATAGATGTAGAACCCTGTTGTCTGACCGGCCACAGAAGTTGCAGCGGCAGCGCCGATTGGCGACCCAAGAACAGACTGGTCAATCCAAGCAGTGCGCCCGACAAGCACACCCGGATCATCAGGGTGCTGATATCCGTAATCCCACTGGTTCAGGGCAACATTGTACTTAACGTATGCGTTTACTTCACCGGTCCCGATCTGCAACGCTGTCAGGGCAAGACCTGTGGCCGGATCAATGTCATTTGTGTAATGCGCGGGAAAGTACCAAGTTATTTCGGTAAACTGACTATTTGACCCACAACGGATACGATCCGTGTACGGATTTCCATTTGCATCATTGCCCGGATAGAAGTTCTGGAAAACCTGATCCCAGATGGGGCATTGGATCACCTCAACGCCATTCCCGGAGAACTTGAAGAACTGCTTCTGGCTCATCCAGTAGACAACGCCGCCCATTTGGGAAGCCGCCTTCTGAGCAATCAAGCCAGCATTGGCACCGATCTTGTTGAACCCGTAGATGTAGGGCTGACCAATGTAAGTCATCGACCAGAGGTCAAGATCAGTCCAGAGAAGCGTCTGTTGGGCCGCCTGAAAGCCGCCAACAATCCTTGACCCGGTAGGTATCCTGTAGCTGCCCGCCTGATTGTTTGCGGTGCCAAACCATACCGTGAAGTCTTCCAGATCGCACCAGCGGACAAGAAGCGGGTCTTGGATGGTTCCAAATGAGGAGCCATACGCAATAACTTGCCTCTGAGGCATGGATACAAATGCGCCAGTGTTATACACCGGAGCGTTAGGCATATAGCTCAAGTTCTGAACTGAGCCGCCAACTGGTTGCCAATAGTAGATCGCACCATTCTTGGGGTTGCCAACAAGAATGGAACCCCAGTTATCAAAGGACCAGTCAGTCGCCGTTATAGATGTTCCAAGGGCTGCAGAGGGAACGTAACCGCTGCCATACAAACCTTCATTGTAAATGCCTCCGCCGTAAACATAGTTGTCGCCCTGATCCGCGCCGACAATGCTGACAAAGCTTTCAACTCTCAACTTTCCGGCGTTTTCATAACCGTTAGTTGTAGACGTTGCGGGAAGAGACAAAACAATTTCAAATTGATCTGCGGTGTTTACTTTTGCGACAGTGTACAGTCCGCTGATTGTAGCGCCGCCAACGACTGTAGAAACAGGCACGTTGAATGTATCACCAACAAGAAAACCATGACCGACAAGATCGACGGTTACATTATTGCTTGCTGCAGTCGTACTAAACTTAGGCGGCAGTCCGCCAAGCGTCACCACTGGAACGACCGATCCGCCATATGATGTGGCGGCAGTTGCCACGCCGGTCTGTGTGTATGTTATGGAATTTGCAGTGACAGAAGTGATCGTGAAGGAGCCATTGAAGGTGGCGTCATTTACACCGCCGACATAGACAACCTGACCAACATAAAAATAAATCGCGGACTGAAATAGGATAGTTACGGTTCTATTGGCACCAGCGGTTATGGCGCTGATCTTTGCGATGTATGTCTGTATGCTTGGGACAACGAACGTCAGGAATCCAGCGCCAACCGTCACGATGTCGTAAGGGCCGACAAGGTTGACGTTTCCAACATTCACAATGGTCGGGAAGTAAATGTAAGAAGCCGCGCTTGGTATTAGCGGCATGTAGAGAGTAACAGAGCTAGATGCGGATGCTGTCGTGATGCCGTAGGTAGCGCCGACCGTGATATCCTGAGTGAGAATGTTTGGCGTCACATCAGTAAGAGAGTTATCGCTCGCATTGTAAACCTGAGCGCCTACGGTTCCATCGCCGCCAATAGCTAGATACTTAGTGTATTCAAGATCGCTCCAGCCAAGAAGTGCGCGGATGGGGGCCGAAAAGCTACCGGCAATGTACCGCGTCCAGCCGCCAAGTTTCTGGACAAGACCATACCCGCTCCTGTCAGGCATAAAGCGGACAAGGTCGGTGTAGGAGATTGCCGCCTCATTGAGGGTGGGCGTCTTGTTTGTATCAACGCCCGGAATGAGCTTGACGGTCTGGTGGGGCATGAATTACCCCCGGCCCGGAGTGGCGACAGGAGACGGGGAAATAGAAGTCCAACCACTGGCCGCGAATTTTTTCCTATACTCCTCAACGGTCGCGCCGCGCAGAAGGGCCTGATACTGGCTCTCATAAGACTGAGACATGGCGGGATCGTCACTCTGCCGCCCAAAGTTGCGCTGGTATCCGCTTACAAAAATCATGGAAGCCATCAGGAACAAGTCTGGCAGATACTGGGAAATGAACGTAGTTGTATTACCCACGGCCAGAGTGGGTGGACGATAGGTTCCGACGATCTCCAAAGTGTAGGCCGCATTAGGCCACGGACCCAAGGAGAACGTGCGCTCATCAATCATCGCGAAGTATTGCGGGATGCCAGCATTGGTGGAACTGGGCCACGAATACTGGATGTATTCCTTGGAAACGGGAAGGACTGGGTTTCGTGTTCCGCTGTCCGGAACAGTGGTTCCAGCCGGGGAGATGACGTTAACATTCTGGAGCGTGACAAAAGTTCCCGCCGTTAACTGGACCCGCGAGGCATTGGCGGTCGTTGCAAAAGTTGACAGGGTCTGGACGGTCGAAAGCAGATCAAGATCGCGGTAGATGCGGAGTTCGGCGTAATCAATCGCGTCAGGAAGTACAGCCAGCCAATTCGGGTCAGTTTCAGGGACAACCGAAAGCGTAGCCAGTGCTGTTTTATAAGTAGCGTAAGTCAAACCAGCCATTGGACGCCCTCATTAACTTCTTATTGCTGTTTTACCACAGCTTTATATTGTTGCGAAGTCTATGTTACTTGATCCGACACTTCTTTCTGAAGTTGTCCCATTCCCCGCCACGCCTGACGCAATCATGGAATTCTTTTTCCTGTTCGGGCGTCATTCTGGCGGAAATGTACGTCAGGATATAGGGCCAGCCAGCTTTGATCAAAACAGCACCTAACCCAGCCCAGAATGCAGGCCGCTGGGCGACAAGATAGCCGCCAGCGCCGATCCCCATAAGGAGAACGACTATGGCGGCTATCTCAAGCCAATTCATACCTTGGGCTGGTTAGGCACCATGTAGGTCACAACAGCGGTCAAGAGAGCGCCGCCAATGACTGAAAAGGTGTCGATCATGGTGGGCGTAACCCAGCCAGTAGAAACGCCGAAAAGGCCGACAAGGGCCAGAAGCGATGTAATGAAGGCGGCGAGTGCTTTGTGAGCGGTCATCTGCATGTTAATGTCTCCTATGCTTCGTTTTGCGAAAGCGAACCGTTTGCCGCAAGTGTAACAGCCCTGATGTTTCCGGGCTGGTTAACCCGCCAAGGGCAGCGACGAATACCCAGAAGGCGGTTTTTCGCAATGCGCTTGAACATTACACGGTCGGACTGGTTTCCGCCAAGCATATGGTATGCGGTATCGTCCTCGCCCACATACTCGCCAACGTGGCCGCTATTGCCGCGAGAGAACACCAGAACGTCACCAAGTCCCGCCTTTTTCTGCGGGGTTCCAAAGTTAAGCCAATTGCGCGCCCACAGCGGATTAAGAGGCGGCTCCCATCCAGCCTGAAGGGCAACGTAAGCCATCCACAGACCGCACCACGCGGTGGCATCTTCCTTGTAAACCCGGCTCAGGCCAACATCCTTGGCCCACTGGAGAATGCTGGGATTGTTGCCAGAACCCGGCGTCTCAATGGTCCCGTAGGTCTTAAGACCCTCCGTAAGGATGCGCGGACCCGGCTCTTTTGAAAGCCACTTGTACTGCGCGGGGAGGTTCATTTGATTTTCTCGCCCTCAACGATGTCTAGCTTTTTTTCAATGCGGGCCAAGCTATCAACTATATAATTAAACTTCTGTTCAAGGATGAGGATGCGGTCACCCTGTTTCGTGCTGTCAACAGCGATTTCCTCCAGTCTGTCGATCCGACCGTCAACAGACGTTTTCCATGCGGCGGCAATGGTGAAAAATGTAATTGTCTGAACAAGAAGGGCAAAGATGATTCCGATTGGAACCCTCTTATCAAGGTGCCACTGTTCCTGCCCTGCTATTTGTGCCATTGCGCAATCCACAATTTATTGTGTTAACATCGCAGAGTTTAGCTGCCCTACCGGCATTTTCTATATCAATTTATCGTCAAAGAAAAGGGTCCATTAGCCCCCAAATTCCCTTCCCTCATACCAGCCCTTGTCCCACAAATGTAAAAGCCGCTCAAAGTACTCTTCGTATTTCTTGCCAATCACATCCAGAGTGTACAGGCTCACGGCACGCTCGCGGATAAGATGCGGGTTCAGCTTTCCGGCATTTTGGGCCGCCCGCTTAAACTCACCAAACGTGCGGCACCTGAAGCCAGTAACACCATCTATGACCGTCTCCGTAAACGCGCCCCAGTCAGTCGTGATAACTGGCGTGCCGCATGCTTGCGCTTCCACGTTAACATTGCCGAATGGCTCAACATAAATAGTAGGTACAAATACCGCCTTGGCGCGGGACATCAGCCTGCCACGCTCTTCCGGCCCCACTACGCCGACATACTCGCAGCCCACAGGCGGCGTACCCTGACCGGCAACAACAAGCTTCTTGCCAAGGTCGAAGCAAACATCCGCCGCGATCCTGTAGCCCTTGCGATCCACTAGGCGGCCAATGAAGAGGTAGTAGTCTTCCTTCTCCGCACTGAAGGGGAACATGGCGGGGTCTAGGTAGCCCGGAATTACAGCGTCCCACCAGCTACCGTCAGCATCGTGGGGCTTGCCCATCGTTGCCGCCCCGTAGCATGTGTGCATCCATGCGTAGCTCTCAAACACGCGGTACTTGGAGAAGGTGCCGCCGTAGCCCACGCCAAACTCAACAGCCATCATGTTCGGCAGGGCATCAGCAATTTGCTTCTGGGCATAGCCGCCAATGACACACACAAAGTCTGTCTTCTCAGCGCGTTTGGCTATTTCAGCCGCCATCCTAGCGTTTGCGTTAACCCAGAACGGCAGATTGTAATCGAAGCTGGCTGATGTGAAGTGCTTATCACCAACATGCGCCGCCCGGTCAGCCTCAGAGACACACGCGATATGCTCATCGCATGGGGCTTGGTTCTCTTCGCCACCGTACAGAAAGACCGTACGTCCGCGATCTTTCATCATGCGGCAGAAGCCAATTACCTTGGCGGTGTATGCACAGGATGCATAATCAATCGTAGTTTGAGTGTGCGGCAAAGCGCAAATGTGAAATATCATCCCCCCTCCTAGCAATCTTAAATAATACTTTTATCCTAAGTACCCCAAATCAGTACGTTCCCAAATGTTACAACAACCGGCCCATTATCTACCCAAGATGAACCATTCCATCCCCAAAGGTGCTGAGTGTCAAGAGTTACATATGCGTTACCCAAATTTCCAGTATAAGAATTAGGATAACCCGGCAAATTACTAACTGTCGAAACAGTTCCTAAATAATTAAGTCCAGAGGCCATAGGTCCGGTCGCACCACTTGGACCCGTTGCTCCCGTGACGCCTGTCGGACCAGTGGGGCCTGTCGGGCCTGTTGAGCCAGTGACGCCCGTGGGGCCGCCCAGACCTGTCGCGCCCGTGACACCTATATTGCCCGTGGGGCCTGTGGGGCCTGTCGGACCTGTCAAGCCCTGCGGACCTGTGACGCCAGTCGGACCCGCCTGAAGCCCCGCGATCTGCCCAGTGGTCGTGCGGACTGATGTCCCAGCCTGTACAATTTCAAGTTGTTCGGAGCCGTTTAGTGACGTTGCTGCTGGCAGATTTGGGATTTGGATTGAGGACACGTTAACTCTCCGCCAGCTTATCTTCGGTGCGCGCTATGGCAAAATCGCAAATATAGCATCCGCGCGTCAAGAAACTTATCACGGATGACTTGCTTTGTAAGCATCAAACTCAGCCTTCAATTCCTGAATAGCTTTGGTCAGGAGCGCAATCATGTTGCCCTCTGCGATACCAAGGAACTCTTCAGTTACGGCAGGCTTTGTTACATTGCCCTCATCGTCCAGTTCTTCAGGCTCAATTGTACAGGTGTTCGCCTTCACAATTGAGTTAAGGTAGGGAGTGTCCGCCAGAGCCTGCTGAACCTCTTGCGCGATGAAGCCAACTGTCGGCTGCGCGCGGTCAAAGTTATGGACCGGGTGTTCTTTCCAAGAGAACTGAACAGGGTTCAGGGCGGATACAAGGTCAAGCGCGCCATCAAGGGGCGTTATGTCTTCCTTGTAGCTTCCATCAGAAGTTGCAATCGTGGCAGAGGTTGCAAAGATTTGCGAGTTAACCTGAAGCTTGTATGCTCCGTTGGAAGTTGTGTAGCCAATAAGCGCATTTCCGCTAGCGTCGATCCGCATGCGTTCGGTGTTGTTGGACAGGAACACCAACGGATTACTTGAAGTCGTACCTACATGACCGATGCCGTTGTAGGCATACATCTGCAACGCCAAGCCGCTTCCGGTGCCGGTCTGCAATCCAGCGTACGCAGTGGCAGAAGCATCACCATTGTAGACGCGGGCAACTGTTGCAACAGAGGGCGAGTTTCCGCTGACATCCAGTTTGAAACTGGGGCTTGATGTACCGATCCCGACATCGCCTGCGCTGGTTATTCGCATGCGCTCAGTTGACGCCATCTTGAAGATAAGCGGGCCAGCGCCGCCCGTGATAAACGAGGTATCCAGAATAACGCCATTAGAACCAGTAGCGTCAGGTGTGACCCTGAGAATGGAACCAGCAGCAGCAGCGCCACGGATCAATGTTTCGCCTACCATGTCGAGGGTGACAATAGGGGTAACGCCGATACCGACATAGCCTGCGCTGGTTATTCGCATGCGCTCCGTGGCGATTGTGCTGCCATCCGGCGTGGTCTTGAACGTAAGACGCCCCGGCATGTCGCTTGCGCCGGGGGTGCCATCTACCTGAGCTTCAATAGAGGCAGCGGAACGGTACGCCGACCCATCGTAGCCTTGGAACAGCACATTGCCTAGCTGGTCGCCAGACGCAACGATTGTCGGTGAGGCGTATGTGCCACGCGCCCTGTTGAGGATGGAATAAGCACCAGAGCCAGCAGTTGCGCCAGCGTGCGTTAGCTGCGTTTGCGGCGAGTAATCGCTGTTTGAGTTCAGGAGCATGTCTGCGCCGTTGAGGGTCTGCGTGCTGGTGAATACATTCGGCTTGTCAGTCAAAGCAAACGCGCCGGAAGAAATAGATACGCTTCTGGTAATTCCAGACTGAACGACAGGAAGCACATCGTTCGCACCAAGCGGAGTTAATGCTGTCGGCAAATCTTGAATTTGAATCTCAGCCATTTACTTCCTCACTCAGGTATCGTGGTGGTTAGAATAATAATTTGCCCGGTAGAAGTTACGAAATTATTCCCGTTGTTGTCTACCAGATCATATACAACAACAAATGGAGGAGACAACGGACCCGTAAGCGGTACGGTTGTGTTGTCATAGGGCAGACCCGGATCGTCATTTCCCGGAGCATTCGGGTCAGTTCCCGGCCTCTTGTTAAGGCCGCCCGGAGGTTCGCCGGTCTGCTGAGTGACGCGGTTATCGTCGTTCTCAGTAATGCGCATCGTCACGCCGGGGATTGGAATGCCCGTGCGGGGATCAACTGTATCCTGACCTGATGTCGTGCGATAGTTTGTTTCCGCCACCAGATAATTCTGAGGACGCGGGTTCATGACCGGCATGGGATCAGCAGGAAGAATGATCGCCCGAAGCTGGGTCTGCGGGATGTCGTTGCAGCGGCGGCACACAAGCTGGCGAAGGTTGACAAGCTTATTGCCCGCCCACTCCATCTGCCAGCGTAATTCATTCAAATTGTATAAAAACGAACAATTATCGCAGATTCCGAAGCTTTCCGGGTTCCGCGTGCTTACCTTTGCTCTACCGTGTGGACGCATTCTCAACCCCCACAAATTCAAACCGCAATCCTCCAGCGGTTTTGCGCCAAGACCTCTTTAAGCATAATTCCGCAATAGAACTGCGGGCAATACCCTTCGCAAGAGCGGCTTCTTTAATGCTCCCCCATTCCTCGCCAGTTTCTACACACCGAACGCGCTTTTGAAGAGATTTTGGCCCAAGGTGTTGGAAAACTTGAAATTTTTCTATGTTTTTGTGACCAAGCTCTGAAAGCCTACGCTTAACATCTTCAGAGTGAGTTTTCCCAAGGCGGTATTTATTGCCCCTATGTACTTTTTTAATTTTCTCTATGGCTTCCTTTGACATAGTACCGCCAAGCCTGCCATCGCCGCCAAGCGTTGAATTGTATTCAGGTTTGTTTTCAGAAATGTACTGAATTTCTGCGGATTTTGCGTCTTCAACGTCAAAATAATACGCTATTACGAAAACAGAAAAGACATCTTTGGGGTACTTTCGCATAGCCCTATGAAATCTTCCTTCGTCAATATTTTGCTTGGCTTGATAAAAATGCTCATTAAACCGCTTGCGAACGTCAATGCGCGTTGTGATGCCAACATACCTGTAACCGTTCAGGACGTTGGTAATCACATAGAGCAATGCGGGCTTCTTCTTTGTCACGTTTTCACCGAAAATAGCCGCCGATCATGGGTGAAATAAAGACTGACACGTTCTCCGTATCCTGATTGGCGGCGATCATGTACGCCTCATCAGCCTCTTGCTTCAACTGGCCGACCAACTGAGGTTGCCAGATGCGGGCAAGGTAATAAGCAAGGCCATTGGCAAATGCGTCCAGCCAGCGATACGGAACGTCAATCGTCTCGCCGCCCGGAAGGTTGGCGTCCTGAACCTGTGTAACACGGTAGTATGTGATCGTTGTCGGGTTGCCAGAGCCATCAGGAATAGGCCAGATTGTTACCGTGGGGCTGATAAGGCGGTCGAACCAGAACACAGTAGGGAAGCCCTGCTGGAGCTTGTTTGGGTAGCTGGCGTATTCCGTGCGGCTAACCGGCATCATGATGCGATCCGTGTTCGTCGTGCCGCTGGGAGTGCGGGCGTACATATCAAGGATCATGACTGTGTCAGCGGGAACAGAGTAGGTAGAAACACCCGCCTGAAGCGTGATGGTTACTGTATCCACCTTCCACAAGTTAACACCCATGTTGCTCCAGCGCGACAACATCATGTTCATCGCCTGACGCGCAGAATTAAGATGCTCCTGCGCGATGGAGGTGGACCTGATTTGGCAAAGGTTGAACGAATATAAAATCGTTTCGCCTATCGACGGATTGTAAGAGTACGTTCCGCTGGTTGTCATTTTGCCTCACAAGGTGAATGGCGGCATTATACCGCCAATTCCGTCAGGGGGAAGGCGGAACGGGCGCAGGCGGCTGGATCGGCGTGATCGGCGGCACATTGGCGGCAGCTTCTGCGGCAGCCTGAGACTGATCCCACTGGTAAGCCTGCTGGAGGACGCTGTTCATTACGCTTTCAGCGTATGCCGTGACAGCCTCTTCCGGGGTGGCGGGGCGCGTGACCCACGACTGAGTGTCGCCATCCACGACATTCTCAGTGACAGTGCCGTAGGGCGTTGCGGCCATGAGATACGCCACGATGCGCTCGCTGTCGGCGTCAGACAGTTCCATCTGGACGGTCAGCGTCAGGGAGGGGCTGACAACCCCGTAATTAACAAGGGCCATTATTCAGTTTCCTGCGGTTCAATTGCGTTGAGCGGAACGCCCTTGAAGTCTGGCGTCACGTTGGACTTCGGTGCGTTTGCTTCAGCCACGGCGGCTTCCAGCTTGGTGAGGAGGCTTGCAGCCAGCTTCACGGACTGTAGCCCGGTGGCCTTTACGCCTGCATCAAGCAGCCCTGCGAGTGCCTGTAGTTCGTTCTGGTCTAGGGTGAGGGTGATCATGTTGTTTCCTTATCCGATAAGCCAGTTTGTGCCGTCTGAGTAGACGGGAACTTTGTTTGCGCCGCCGCCAGCAACAACGGTTCCGATGCCAAGCGTCATGGTCATGTTAGCGTCAGTTACGAACGAAAGTGCGCCAACGCCAGCCGTTGCAGCGGAAGGAAGGCTGGCAACGGCAACACCGGGAACGCGAACGAACGAGACATTGGTGCCGTCAGCGCCGACTACATCAATGCCAGCGCCGTTGCGCTTGAGGGCGGGGAAGGATGAGGTGGTGCCACCAAACTGAAGTCGGCCAAAATCGGCCTCAGTACTGTCGGTTACTCTAAAAACACCGTTAGATGAATTAGTTATTTTTGTAGCGTTGCCTAACCGTATTTGAGAACCTGTTACAAGATTTGTACTGCTAACGGTACATAGTGAACTATCCGCGCTGAACGAAAGCCTTGTCGTTCCGTCCGTCTGGAACTCCAGCGCCCGTGCCGTCCCGGTTCCCGTCTTGTCGGTGCCGATCTGGAGGACGTTGCTAACCCACTTGATGAAACCACGTTCATCGTTGGTGCCGTCGTAGGTATTGTAAACCCGGAACGTCTGCGCCGCCGTACCATTCCGCAGCGCGAGGGTGTTGGCGGCGTCGCGGCGAAGAAGAACATCAACTGTGCCGTCAAGCGTAGCGCTGCTACCCCATGACACAGGATAATCTTTTGCCATGTGGTATCCAAAACCAGTATTATTGCTAACCTGGAGTACGCTTCCGCCACTTGTATTTAGGACAGTTACGCCGCTGCCAAAGGTTGCACTTTTATCCGCGTTAATCGTCAGCGCCGTAGCCAGCGCATTCTGCGCTGATCCAGACGAACCAGCCGGAGCAACTTGGAAGATGATGGTGCCGCCAGCGCCAGTGCCAGTACCTTGGCTTCCGGTGATCGTAAGGGCTGTGCCAGCGGTGTTAGTGGTGCCAGCAACAACCGACTGGACGGAGAGCGTCTGGGCTACGGGTGCGGCAGCGTCAGCAGCGCCGAAGCGGAGGTTGGCTGCGGCGCGGCGGCCAAAGATAAGATCAAGGGAACCGTTAAGTGTGGCGTTGTTTCCCCATGATACCACATAGTCGCGGGCCATGTGGGTTCCATAGGTAGAAGTGCTAGACAATTGAATAACACCGCTGCCGCCTGATGTTGCAGAAATTCCAGCGCCAGTAATGCTGCCCGTAGCATTAACTACTCCGCTTTTAGATACGCTAAATTGGCTAACACTGCCTTTTTGCAAGTCCATCAGCAGCGAGGCGGAGGCAGACGTATCAGTCGGGACGTTAAACTTCAGCCCCGTGAACGTCACCGCAGCGTTGTTCCATGTCTGCGCCAAATTCAGCACGGGGGCATCAGCGGTGATGGTCGCACCTGAGAGTGTCGTGGAGCCAAGTAGCGTGGTCGCAACCGCCTGCGTGGTAAACACGCTTGGCGATACAGCCGCCTGACTATCCGCGCCAAACAGGAAGCCTGTCGTGGGTAGGGAGGTGTCGGGTGTCAGTGTCTTCAGATCAATGTCGGCCATGTATTATGCTCCCCAAGTGAGATAGTTGCCTGCGCCCCAGATTAAATAGTTTCCTGCGTCCCATACAAGCCCGTTTCCAGTGGGGCCGGGTGAGGGATTAACATCCGCCAGAAGGCCCGGAGGAGTGGACAGGCTGGTGCTTCCAAACAAAAGCCCTGCAAAACCACCCCATAGACCTGTAGCGCCTGTGTAAAGCCCCGCCATTGCAATCCCTATGCAGACACTACATTGGCCTGAATTACAGTCATGCGGACGCTTCCAGAGCCGCTATTGATCACCAAGCGCATGAACAGAGGGGCGTATCCATAGTTGCCCTGCTTCGTAGCAGTGGCCGCCACAAGGTTCGTATCTGGGTGATCAACCCACTGCATACTGGTCCGCGCAATCGGGTTTACAGGATCGTTCGGATTATCCAGCGTCTGCTGTACCGTGTAGTTCACCGTCCCCGTCACGCTGCACTGAATGGCAACCTGTGGGAAAGCCCACGGATCAAGGGCAATGGCAGGAGAAGAGCCAGACTGGGAATTGCCGACAGTGATTGCACCAGCAGCCGCCGCAGAAATAGTGACGCTGTTAACCGTCTTGTAAGTAAGGACAGATGTAACCGAAGTCGCATTTGGACCAGTGATTGTCTCCGTTATGCTGTTCCCAGCATGATCTGTTCCAACCACCACGAATGTCTTGCCGCTGTCATTGCCAGCAGACGCAATCGTGATGCGGGCGGGTACGGCGATTGTCGCAACACCATCAGAGGCCAATGCCCCGTTAATGGTCAGTGCGCCAGCGCCAGCGGGGGTCTGGGAAAGGGCGATACTATTGGCGCTCGCCGTAGCAAGAGGCCCAACTGTTTTTACGATAGGCTGCATAAGTTAACCCTTCTTGTTCGCGCGGGACACTGAGATATTGTCTACCGCATTTGGGTAAGGCCGTCCAGCAGCGCGTGCCTGTGCCTTCGCCTGCTTGATCTGGTGAGCCTTCATTGGCTTGGACTTATGTTCCTTGGGGAGTTGCTTGTCCCAAATAGGCTTCATGGACATTTCCATCTCCGTAGCGATGCCGCCGCGCGGCTATCCGGTCCAGCCTTGCTCGCAATAGGTTCCATCCTAGCGCAGAAACTATCCTTGCGGGAGCCGCCTTCAGGCTGTGGTCGCTTCAAATCTGACCCAGTTTCACGATTATACTTGGCGCGGCCCTTCTCAGTCAGGCCAGCGCCTTTTGACTTGGGGAGCTTTTCACCGCGACCAACAGACAAATTAACCATTGCCGTCTCCTAAAAAAAGGGACGGGATGCCAGATAACACCCCGCCCCAATCCCCAACCACGGGATTTCTGAACAGCCGACAGGGAGGGCCACCGGCTGCACAGAACCGTTTAGCCGCGCGGCTTCTGGCCTTCGCCCTGAGCCGCAGACCAATCCGACGAACACATGCCGCCAGACTTGCGAGCCTTGCGGTCAGCGCGCATGGCGGCCATCTTGCCACCCATCTTGCCCATGTCCTTCATGGCCTTGCCACCGGACTTCCGCATCTTGCGGGCCGCAGCGACAACGTCCTTGTTACCGGCAACAAGTTCCGGGGTATTCTTCTTCGGGGCAACGCCCTTCATCTTTTCCATTTTCTCAGTTCCTTTTGTGAGAATTACGAATCTTGGGCCTGAATGTAGCGCACCGTCAGGGTGCCAACACCAGAGCCAGTGTTTGCGGAAAGGACAAAAACGCGCTTGTCCGCTGTCCCTGTGTCATCCCAGTTCGCGGTGCGTGTTGCATCCGTTCCGGGTGTCAGCGCGGACAGACCAATCGCGCCACCAGCACCAGCAGAAACAAGTTCCGTGGAGGTTGCGCTAGTTCCAACGCTAAGAGTTGTGAGAGCGCCAGTCCATGCGACAGTGGCAAGCAACTGGATGTTTAGGATGTGGCTGTTGGCGGGCAGAACAATGTTCGTTGCCAGAGCGGTCGTAGTCAGGGCCTGAGTGATGGCGTAAACCTGAGACATGACAACAAACCCGGTGTTCTTCACATTCCGGCCAAGGGTCGTGCCACTGGTGTTCTGAATTGGGCCTGCCTTGATTGGCCCCGAAAAGGTGGTAGTTCCCACAGGAACCTCCTTGCACTTGCACTGTACCGTCTGTGCAAAGTCCGCTGGTACGGTCGGTACAGTAAGTTAATACCAGAAAGAAGACAGCTTTAGCCGCCGCCTAATTCGTATCATCAATGCTGTGCTTGCGCAAGTAGTCAATGGCGTTGCTTAGTACGTTAATGTCCTCGCCAAACAAGCCAACAGCTTGATTGCAACGCGCACAAAGCAGCCCGCGTATCTTCTCGCTATTGTGGCAGTGGTCTACCGCCAGTGGCTTGATTTTGCCGTTAACAACGCTGGTTTCGGGCTTGAAGCAGATGGCGCACACGCCATTCTGGGCGAGAAGCATTTCCTGATACTTAGGGAGGTCGATGCCGTAGTAACGCATAAGGCCATAATGGCGCATTGCATTAGTTGACATTTTGTGAACGTGACGCCCATCCACCAATGTTTTTATCGTCTTAAAACGCCCTTCTTTAAGATTAGACAGCTTCAAGTTTTCGCTGTTGCCGTCTTCATATAGGACATTAAATTTGGGCCATTCTTTGTAGGTCAACAACCACGCAACACGGGCGGCAGGAAATTCTTGGTTATCAAGCCTGATATAAAGATAGCGAGTTTGTTTTCCTGTCTTAATGCTTGCCCGCGTACCCTTAAAACAGCCAGCGGGCATTCCGGTCTTTATGTTCTTGGAAATATCAACTTTCCAAGTGAACGTGCCTTCATCTGGGTCATAATTCAAAACCTCAGCAACGCGCTCATAAGTCAAATCAATCTTCTTCACATAAGCCATCAGGGCCTCCATTCGTTTGCATTAGAGAGTGTACCCTCTTTTGCAAGGAAAGGAAGCCCTGACAGTACCCTTTGTGGATAACTGCTAACCTATTGATTAGGTTGGCAAGCTACCCCAGATGCTGCGCCAATTGTAGTACCCGAACGAGTACCTTTCATACCCCTTGACGAGGAGGTTGTCAGTAACAAAGTCAACCTGCATATCCGTCTCAAACTTGACGCGCTCCATGTAGGAGAGGCCGTCGATGTTTGTGATCAGGAACCAAGCCGTGGCGGATGTGAGGAAGTCGTTGGTCATGTAGCCTTCAGGCAGGCCGCCCGAAGTGCTGATGATCGCATTGACATCGTTATCCGCTGTGCCGGGGCGCAGTTCAGACTTTGTGAGGCGGATCGCAATCGGCTCAAGCTGCGGGGGAACCAGCAGCTTACGGGCGCGGGCGAACACCTTCAGGCCAGCCTGATCCTTGAAAGCTGTACGAACTGCGATCATGCCCGCAAGCAGGGTCGCTTCGTTCAGTTCAACGTCAGTCGCAGGCCGGTTTGCAACCGTGCCGCCATCAATCGGGTGATCAGTGGCGATAAGAGCCTTGCCGTCACCACCGACAGACGCATTATACGTTGTCGAAGTGTTGATGACGTTCGCGCCGTAGATTTCCTTCGTCTGATTGAAGGACTCAATCAGGCCAAGGTTAGACGGCTGGAACTGGGTCTTATACAGGTTGTCATCAATGGCCTTGCGAGTGATCGCGTAGCCAAGGGCGATTTCCGTGTGTTCCTGATTGTAGATGTAACGTTCACCAGCGCCGTTGTCGAAAGCGGTCTGGCCGCCTTCGGTCTTAAGCTGGGCAAGACCCAGATAACGCATCTCAGCGGTGCGCTCCAGAGCCATGCGGCTTTCGTGCTTGGTGAAAATCTTGTCGTACTGGGAAGGAATCTGCTCGTACTTGCCTTCAATGCCGCGAAGTCCCGGCAGGAGAAGGTCTTTGATGGCACTAAGATTAACAGCCATTTGTCCCTACTCCTTAGATGCCGACAGGACCAGCGCCATTGGCGCGGGCTGCGGTGTTGTTGAACTGCACGATGATCTGGTTGTAGGCAGATGTCGCGTCCGTGCCGTTAGCGCCCGGAGGGTCTTGCACCAAACCGACAACCTTGAAGGGCAGCGTGATAGTCGTTGCGACCGACTCTGCATACATGCCAGAAATGCCAGTGGCAGTGTTGCCCGTTCCGACATTAAGCTGAATGTTGCTGCCGATATCAGCAAGCGTCACAGCCGTGCCGCCAGCCTGAACCAAGAACTTGGCGTTCGGATCATCAATGACATAGGCTTCTACATCAGCGGCAGCGTCAGCACCCGGCCAGAAGTTAGACCAGACTGTGCGCTTCTGCGAAGTAGAGAGGTACTTGCAGCCAGCAAAAATGCCAGCAAGCTGGACAGTGCTGGCGGTTGCCTGAGCAATGTAGCCGGTGTTAAGCGGGATCACCGCATCACCGAAGAAGATCGCAGTCGTGTTGTTGGAAGCAATCTTACGAACATTCTGTTCGTATGTGGGCGAAGAGCCAGTACCACTGTACTGGCGGAAACCGAAAGGCGAATTGGTGTTTGCCATTCCCGGAATTCTCCTATTAAGCGATTTGCGATTTTGACACCGAATCAATTGCAAATCAGGTTTTGATTTTGCCACACCGGGGGCAAGTGTCGGCATAATACAAAATTCTGTGAAGTTTTCAATTGCTTTTAATAAGATGCCCGTTTAATTTAGGCGGTAAACAAGGGGCAGAAAATGATTCGCGCAAAAATACTTCCAAGCAAAGAATATGTTAATGGATTTATTGAGTATGACGCAAAAACCGGGCTTTTCAAATGGAGGGTGTCCCGCAAGGGCCATGTAAAGGCGGGGATGATTGCTGGGGCCAAGAACCCAAATGGATATATTTATATTCGGATAGATAAAGCTGACTATCTTGCTCATCGTTTAGCATGGCTAATTACCCACGAAGACCCCGGAGAAGACATGCAAATAGATCACATAAATGGCGAGAGAAACGACAACAGAATTTCCAATCTTCGCCTGTCTTCGCACAAGCAAAACCGCTGGAACAGCAAGCCAAGAAGCCACAACAAGTCTGGAGTATCTGGAGTTAAGGCAAGGGGCAATAAATGGGCCGCACGCATAAGAACAGAAGAAAGAGAAATATGGCTTGGAACATATAGTACTATAGAAGAAGCTAAGGCCGCCTACGATGAGGCGGCCCTAAAACTTCGTGGAGAATTTGCGAAAATTTAATCGCTTTCGCTGATCGGCATTGCCTCAAACGATTTCTTGATGTTCGGCTTAACGCGCGGATCGTCACGGTCGAACGTGCCTTCCGGTGCCTGATTAAGCTGGGCTTCCTTGGCCCGCACCTGAAGACGCGCCTTCCTGAGATTTTCCTTGTGGACATCGTCGGTAAGCACCTTCGGGCGTTCCATAAGGATCATGCCGTCACGGTCGATGGTCTGCCAGTTGCCGCTGGGCATCATCTGACGGTGGCGGCTTGCAGGAACCGCTTCCCAGCCCTGACGGGCCAGTTCAACTTCATGCGCGGGGTCTTCCTTGCCCCAGAGAGACTTGCGCTTCCATTCATAGGACCAGCCATCAGGGATAATGCGCGGGTCAATGTAGAAACGATCCGCACCATCACTGATATCGCCCTTCAGGTTCTGGCGAATCTCAGCCGCCCTGCGCTCTGCGCGCGAACGCGGGTCTTCCTCGCGCTTGGATGCACGCATTTCTTCGCGGATTTCACCGGCAGGCTCAGGACGCATGTCCTCAACAAGCTTTGCGGGCCGACCGGGCTTCTTTTTCACGATTTCGGGCATGTTATCGTCGCTCATCACTGCAATTTCCCTTCTTTTTTCAGGGCAACCTTGTTTTTCGCGTATTCTTCCGGCGTCATGCCCATGATCGACGCCATTTCACGCTCTGCGGAGTTCAAAGTGACCGTGTTGCGGCCCCCAGAGCCATTTCCAGCGGTCCTAGAGGACGGCGCGGCAGGCGGCTGGGGCTTTCTGGTCATGGGCTTGGCCGCCATTGAGGTCGGCTCTTCAGCTTCCTCGCGTGCAACCTCCGTCCGGGCCTTGCGGTAGCCCATCTGGCGCTCAATTTCGGAGAAATACTCATCCGTATCGGCCTGAAAACCGTCAGCGACCGCGATGTTGTGCGCGCCAACCATCTTCATGTACAGCCGCCTGTCCTTCACGCACTCAGGATGCGCCCTGACCCATGCCGCAGAACGGGGCGACAACTGGGAAGCAATTGCTTCGACGGGGTCCAGCGGCGCTTCAGGTTGCCTTGGCGGGGGATTGGCGATCCTTTGCTCAAGTGCCGCCTTGCCGTTCTCCAACTGGAGCATCTTTGCCCCGTTGATCGACATCTGCGACTGGATTTCAGCAGCCTGTTCAAAGTTGCCCACCGACATAGCCGCCGCATAGTCGCGCTTCAGCATGTAGTTGGTGCGGTTAACGCTATCAATCGCGCTGACAATAAGCTGCAAGTTACTATCCTGCACCTCTGCACCCGCGCGTGCAGCGTGTTCATTAGCAGCCCTAGCCCTGCTTTCAGCCTCAGAGCGGGCCAAACGCTCCTGTTCAAGCTGAATTTTAAGGGCCTCAATGCCGACATCAGGCGTAATCTCATCACTTGCTTCCGGCTCAGGCGCTTCAGCCTTTTCCGGTGCGTCCTTGATGATGATTTCGTCTTCTGTCTTAACTTCTTCGTCTGACATTTATGCGTTCCCCATAATGCGCGTTCCTTTTGCCAAGTTTTCCTCTTCCCTAATTATTTGAAGGTTCCAAGGAACATGAAGCCCGGACACCATAAAGCCTCCAAGCGGGATAATATGATCTACTTCGTAACGCTCACCCGTTTGCATAGAGCGCGCTTTGGCAATGTCATAAAACTCCTGCATTTGTGCGGCTTCTATTGCGGAAAGCCACGAAGGAGTAGCCCGCCTTACGCGAACAAGCCTGTTGCGAGATTTGGTGCGCACTCTTTCGCGGAAAACTGGGTCATCCTTATGCTTTTTGTGCCATTCTTTATTGTGGGCAGAGTAATAAGATTTGCGCTGCTTTTGATATTTGCGAGAAAGAGCATTTTTTGCCTTTCTGTTTTCAATTGCCCATTTTTTATTTTGGGCAAGCTTGTCTTCGCGGTTGAGAAGATACCAATTAGCATTTTCAACTTTGGTACATGCCTTGCACTTCGTGCGATGACCATCAGGCGATTTTGCCTGCCGCGAAAATTCGCTAAGAGGCTTATCGGCCTTGCATCCTGTGCAAACTTTACGCATGGTCATTCACCAGACGCTATCTGGGACCGGGATGCGGCCACGGACATCAGTATCGTCTAGAATGCGGCAAAGCTGACCGTGGACCGTGATCTGCCATCCATCTGAGGGTCTGAAATAAATCCAATCGCCAACGTCAAGTTTGACGCCCTTGAACCACTTGCCGCTCTCATCAACAAACGCATCAGCGCCCTTCTTGATGATGAGGCCCACCTTGCCCTGATACTTGTCTTCATCGCGGGTCTGTGAAGACAGGTACAGTCCGCTCTTTGTCTTCTCCGGGCGGATGTAAATAGCGACAAGAACCTGATTATGAAAAATCTCAATGTCGTTGATGTCTCCCATTTCCTTGCGGATAATCTCCGCAGGATCGTCCGAATGCTCCATACGCATGTACGGCATTACTTTCCTCCCTGTTCTGCCTTGTTGATTTCACTGTTAACATCCTCAATCAGTTCGTGAGCAATGTTAAGACCACGGATAATGCCCGCCTGATACTTGTAGTCAGCAAAATCTTCAGCGTTGCCGGTAACGATACGTTCGCTTTCACGCGAGGCCGCCTCGTTTAGCCGCTTTGCAAATAGTTTTTGCCAGAATGTATCGTAAGTTTGCATCGACCAGATAAGTAAACGCTCTGTTTACCAAAATCCATTAACTTACTGGAAATGTAAAAATTCATTCACCAGATGTAACATAAATAAAAAAGGCCGGGAGTTAACCCGGCCCTCATTCTTTGGTGCCGCAGGGAGAAGCCAGAAAACCGGCCTACTTCCTGCGCGGGGGCAACAGGCTCCCTGCAGCCCTGCCTCAGTATGCCTTCTTCCCGTAGGCGTCAATCTTCTGCTTGCGGCCAACGCCAGAGCCAGCACCGGCAGTCATGCCAAGCTTGCCGCCAGCAGCCTTAACAGGGCGTGCGCCGTACCAGTCAGCCTTCTGCAGGCGGCCTTCACCGGAGCCAGCGCCAGCCGTCATGGGGTTGGTGCGGCCACCGTTCTTGCGAGGCATGGGGCCGGGACCGCGCATGCCAGCGCCGGGACCACCGGGGCCACCAGCACCAGCCAGAGCTTCCATCAGGCCGGGGGGCATGCCACCGCCCGGAGGGCCACCGGGAGCGCCACCCGGAGCGCCCATGCTAGGCCCCATCATGGGAGCGCCCGGAGGGGGCATGGGAGGAGCGCCAAGCGGAATCGGGCCACCCGGAACCGGACCCATAGGCATCTTCGGCTCAGAGTTGATCGTGATGTTAACGACCGGGGTCTTGCCCTTGCCGCCAGACTTCATGGGCTTGGACTTCGGATTGTTCATGTCCTCGCCAAAGCCACCGAAGCCGCCGCCGTTAGCCTTGCCAATGCGGCCACCAGACTTGCGCTCCTTGCGTTCGCCAGCCTCTTCATCCTCATGGTCATTGTAGGCACGGAGTGCAGCGCCGACAGCGTGACCGATAGCCTTGTGGGCCGAATGGTCAACCTTGCCGCCCTTCTTGTAGGGAGGAACATCCATGCCCTCAACGCCCGGACGATCCTCATAGCGATCACGGCTGCGGACAGCTTCGCGGTCACCCTTGAGAAGGCGTGTGGGCTTCGGCTCATCGTAGGTTACTGCGCCAGCGCCTTCGTTCTCAGCGTAGGGGTTCTGCATGCCCATAGCCCGCACAGCCTTATCAATGGTGCGGCCAGTCATGGTGTTGGCGTAGTAATCGCGGAGGAAGCCGTCCATTTCGTTAGCGCCGCCATCCTGCTTGCCAGCGCGACCGCCCTTCTTGTAGCCGGTCATCTGGCGCATCTTGCTGGTGCCAACACCCTGCGGGATGCCGAAGTTAGCGCCGTCATAGGGCATGCCACCGCCGACGAACTTCTTGGCGCGGCCACCGCCCTTCAGGCCCTTGGAGGACTGCTGGGCGTCATGCTTGTCATCAAGCTTGGACTTCTCCCACTTCTCCATCGACATGCCGTGCTTCTTAGCAAGCTTCTTGTCCTGCTTCAGGTCAGCCTTGGAAGCTTCCCACTTCTCTGAACTGATCTTGCCGCCACGCTTCGCCGCCTGAACAGGCTTGACGCCGCCGCCTCCGGGCTTGGCTCCACCACCCTTGCCAGCGTTATCTAGCGCGGCAAACATCTCAAACACGGGCGTCCCGCTGCTCCTCTGGCCGACAGAGGCATCAATGTGCTTTTGAAGCACGCTCTGCATTGCTTCCTGTGGCGTCATGTTAGCGTATGGATTACGAGAGCCGCCACTGCCATCGGGCTTCACCGGCTTACTGACTGTGGGGGTCACAGGCGGGAGAGGTGTAGAGACAGTGGGAGGCGTAGAAGTCTGCCCTCCATACGTGTTATCCTTGTAGCCAGTGATCTGGCCCGCGTTTGCCAAGGGGTTGGTCACAGTGCTGGTATCAAGGCCGCCCACAGCCTTCTTGGCGCGTCCGCCCTTCTTCATGCCGCCGACATGCTTGACGCCATCGCGGCTCTGGTTGGCTTCCTTGACGTTGCGGTTAATGAGGCTATCCGCCGTGAGAGCCTTGCCACCGCTCTGGCGCTTCTTACGGTCAGCGCGACCGCCGCACATCTTGCCAGAAACCTTGGAATCCGCCTTGGCGTTAACTTTGCCGCCACGCTTGAACTGGCGGCGACTAATCGGTCGCATGCCAGTCTTTACATCTGCATTAAGCGGCTCAGGGGCCGTCCAGTCGGAAGAGTCCACCTTTTCCTTGCCCGGAGTGATCATGCGGCTGATCTTCGCATTCATCGCGGCCTTGGCCTGCTTGCGGTATTCCATGTGTTGCTCCTCTGGCGGATAACTTAGTTTAACTTGTTTTATTGCGGCTTACAATGCCCTGAAGGGCAAGGCGGAGGGCCGCCTCAATGCTGTCTCCAACGCGACCACCGCGCCGGAAAGTGGCATTGTACTGATTGAAGGCACCAATGCTTGGGTTAACTCCCATCGCAAGTTGGGGGTAATCATTGTAAAGATAACTGTAATCAACCCAGTCAGGCAGCGGGGCCAGAGTTGTTGGCGGAATAACCGGGGCTGCAACACCAGCCTGAGTTTGCTGCTGTGACTGGGGAAGCGGAACCTGACCAGTCTTGCTGTTACCAAGGCTTCCAAGATAGGCGTCACGCTGCGCGCTAGTCCACCCGCTCTGCTGAGAGGGTGAAGTGTCATATGCCGGGGCCTGAGACGGCGAGTAATCGCCCTGAGACGGGGAGATGTCAGCCTGCGCGCCGGGATAACCGGGGATATCAACTTCATTCGGGGCGCGATTAGTAGCGACAGGCGTAGAGCTATAGTCCACGGGGTGAATGCCGCCGATATTTCGCGCAGCGGCTGCATAGCGTTGATTGTACAGGTCTTCTAACGTGCCAACCGTTGGGCCATATGCCGTTGGTGTTGCGGCAGAAGCTGGCTGTACGTTTGGCCCCATACCGGACGGCGCAGATGCAGGCTGAACGCTCCTAGAAACAGGTGTTCTTGCTACAGCATCAGCATAATTGCCAACGCCGGAAATGTTCTGACCAATCGTAAACGGGCCTGAATAAACGGGCGAACCAGCAACGCTACCGGGGATGCGATCTTGGAATTTTTCACCGCTAGCGGGGAGGCGATCTTGGATTTTTTCACCATACGCCAAACCAGTCTGCGGATTTATGCCAGACTGGGCGACTGTCGTGCCGGGGCCGCCAAAGACATTCTTCAGCGCTTCAGCCGCAAGTTGATTGGGTTGTGACGGGCCAACAGGAGCCGAATATGCGTTTGGATTAACGCCAATAGGTGTCGAAGGCTGATATGCGGCAGAACCCGGAAAGCGCCCAGATGGACCGGAAATCGGGGTTCCAACCGGGACAGAGGGGCCTAGAATGCCTGACTGAGCGATGCTTTTTGCCGTAGAGATGGCCCGGTCACGCTCTTTTTCAGCATCGTATGATGTCACGCCGGGGTCCGCGAAGGGCGAGTTTGCTCCTGATGTCAGGCTGGACAGGGAAGAATAATTACCCGGCCCACTCATGTTGGGGCTAACAGTTGGAGTCTGAGAGTAATTTACAGCTTGAGGCGCAGACTGCGGGACGCGGTCTGTAATCTGCTTCTGGTTACTGGGGTTTCCAATAACGGTGCTTCCCTGCGCGATGCGATCTAGCGCGCCCTGCCATGACTGGGTTGACGGGGCATTGCTTACAGGATTTCCCGGCATGTTACTCTGGCGGGGGCCAAAGCCACCGGGACCGGATGGTGCGGCTGATGGGGCAGTCCTCGCAGGGCCGCCTGTGGGGCCTCTGTCAGGGCCTGAAGACGGCGCTGATGGTGATGTTGATGTCTTGGAGTTATCTTTGGATTGGCTCTCTGAAGAATTGCTAGAGGAAGCGCCGGTCCCAGACCTTCCGCCACCGCTGTCACCAGCACTGTTGCCAGCACCGCTGTCGCCGCCCTTGCCTGTTCCAACGCCGCCACTGCTTGTGGTTCCCTTTGTGCTTGCGCCATCCTTCAGGCCGGTTGAACCGCCAGCAACAGTATCTCCGATATCCGGGAACGCAGGGATTCCGTCAAAGGACCGCTTGCCCTTGAACATGCGGTGCGCCTGCAACAGCGCCATTTCATCGTCGTTGAGGTAGGCAAGCTTGTCTTCGGGGATGCCTGTACCCCAGTCCAGAACGGCGGGAACAGTCTTCTTGCCCTTGGTCTTGACCGGCTTCTTAGGGACGCGAACCTTGCGGGCTACATCAAGAGCCTTGTCTACAGAGGACATCTTCTTAGCCATGTTAATACTCTCTTGTTAACGCAAGGGCGCGACCGACCGCAGGATCATCGCTACCATAGGAATGCGGGCCTGTCACCGTGCCGCCGCGATTGAAGTCAGAGAAGCGGGCCTTCTCGCGCATTTCGTCCGTTAACTTAACACCAAGCTGCTTACGCGGGCCATCTCCGGTTTGAACCTCAATGACTTCAATTTCAGGCTTCGTGCCGGTCGCCTTCTTGATAACGTCCTGAACGCGCTTCAGATAGACCTTGTCATAGTAACCCTTCATGCCTTCGCCGCCAGTCTTGAGATCAAGACCCGAAAGCTTGATTGGGTTATCTTTCAAAGTGTCGCCAAAAGCATCATCAAGAAATTCTGCAGCATAAGCTTTATTGGGGAAACCCGTGGCCTTTTGTCCGTAAAGAGTTATTGGCTTGCCATCTTTTACGATAGCCCAATTGTTCCACGCACCAATCTTCGGGCTTTCTTCAATTGTTATGCCATCATAAAATTCATTTTTGCGCTGTTTCGCCATGTCGCGGATTTTATCTGCAAGCTCCTTTCCCACATACTCATCAATTCTAGCCGCATCACGCATATCTTCCGCAACAAGATGCTTTCCATTAGGGTCATAAGCATTAAACTTTTCATAGTACGGATCATATACAACAGAACCAATGTGTGTGCTTAAATCGTAACGATCCGCCTGAGCCTGCCCCGGCGTCCATGAGAAATAGTCCGCATCGCTATCAAGCGCATTATCAAGCTGCTTCTTGATCGCAAGGTCTGTCCAACCTTCAGTCGATCCAATGAACGGAGCATTTGGAACGCCACGTATGCTTGGCTTGTTTTCATCAAGATGCATTAGCTTAAGACGATAATCCTCAATCTGCTTCCGCATTTCCTGAATTTTAGGATCAGCCGCTATCACATCTTGACGGCGCTCATGATAATTATTGAATTCATCGCCTATCCAACGTGTAGGTTTGGGACCAAGGCTTTCATCAATTTCATCAGCCCGCATTGCCAGCTTGTCTGACAAATCGCGCATAGCTTCCTTTGTTTCCTTCGTATCGCGTTCCCATTTTCCATAAGCTTCAGGATCGTAAAAGCCGGTTTTACGCGCGGCTTGACCCCAGTCACTTTGTGTTTCGTCAACATTGTGAACGCGATATGGGCGATTAGCTCCCGGAGGATCATAACTAAGCGTCTGCGAACGGGAATGAGCTAAAACATCAGGTTGATCCCAATGGCCGGATTGATAAATGCCGCTTCCACGATAAACAGAGCCTGCCGCACGATTGGCGTCCCCTTCAGTCCAATAAGAATATTCTCCCCCATGAGGGGCGCGCATTACATTTCCGTTTTCATCGACAAGCGACCACATGCCATTACGATTTTCAACGCGGGGCTTTTTTCTGCCTCCAAGCGTGTAAAGCGTCTCCGCATATCCTTCGCCGCCAGATGTTGAATAATCTTGGTATTTAGTTGGAAGATATGTTCCAACACGATCCTTCATTTCTTGCATGGCCGCCAACTGAAGATCAGTCAGATCACGCTTGGAGTCCGTAACTGTTTGCCATGCGGACTCTTCTGCTTCTGAACCAAACACTGAATGGAAATAGTCCAGAGCTTTTTTGTGTTCCGCTTCTGCGGCATCAAGCTTCGGCTGGTAACGCTCAAGGATGTCTTTATCAACTTGATTGAGGTAGTTGATAGCCTCTGGCTTTTCGCCGCCAAGGCGGACTTCGCCCAACTGGAGACGGTTCTTGTTCAGGTAATCAACAAGCTCTTCCTTGGTGACAGTTGGCTTTCCCTGCAAAAACGCATCAGCGCCAGTCCAGCGGATTTCTTCCGGCGATGTACCCTTGCGCAGCATGGCAAGAGCTTGTTCGCCGGTCATCTTGTTCATGGGAATTTCGCGGGCAATTTCCATCGCTTTGGAGAACCAGCGCGCGGGTCCAGCCTCTGCCTGAGCCGGGTCCATAGCGTAATTGGAAGCGCCAATAATGGCGGCCTTCGCATACTTACCCGGAACGCCAAAAGCCGCCAGAGAAGCCTGCAGAGGATCACCTGTTGTGACACCCTCTGCCACATCAAGACCAGCCGCAATCGGAGCCGTCATGGGCGTCATGTACAGCGGGGCGGTCTTAAAGTCATATGCGGTCTGCGCGGTTGTCTCCAGAGGACCGGCCACATTGTACGGAGCCTGACCCACATTGTACTCACCGCCAAAAAGCGGCATGTCCACCTTGATGTCGCGCATGGGCGGTGCGCCAACATGCGTCATCTGCTGAACTTCCTGCGGCTGCTTGCGGACAGCGGTCTGCAATGCTTCGTATTCCGCTACATCCCGGTCAGGGATGGCATACTTCTGCATCATGGCGTCAAATGTAGCCGGGTCTTCCGCAGCGCGCCTGCCAACCTGTTCCGGTGTTGGAGCCGCCTGAGTGGCTGCGCTGTTGCTTTGTTCCTGAGTGGCTACGGGCTGGATCGGCTTGCCCTGAGCGTCATACTGGCGGCCCTGAGCGTCAGTCAGGAAGACTTGTGGGTCTACCGTTCCATCTGTTGCATAACCGGCACGCCCGCCCTCTGCGCGAGCGATACGGAGCGCGTCATTGACATCGTCATCGACTTCGCCGCCATCTGCATACCCACGTTTGATCTTGTCCATGAAGTCAATCATGTTCTGGATGTCTTGCTCACGCATCAACTGGTACGCTTGCTGTTGATTGCGTTCAAAGCTGCGCCGCTTTGCCATTACCAGATTGGTTTCTGGTGGATTGGCATCAAAGCGCGCGGAATGTTGCGTAAAGACATCATCACGCATGACACCCGGAGGCATAGAGCCAGCATACTCTCCGGGCATTGGTGTATTGTAAGTGCGGTGCGGGGCTGTGATTGGACCGAATTGAGCGCCCGGATTCAGCTTTGCTACGCCGTATCCAGCCGCCTCAGTCGGGGTTGCGACAAGGTCAGGAGTTGTTGTGGCGTAACGGGCCAGAGAGGCATCAGGGAAGCCCTTTTCGCGCCAGTATTTGCTATCCAGCGCCTGCACAAATGCCTTGCGGTGCGCCCCAGCATCAGCATTCACAATGTAATCAGCCGTTCCGGGCTTCATTAACCCCGGCCAATTCTCGTCCTGATCCCTCACCATGCGGTCAAAATCCGCAACATCCTTCTTCAGGATTTTTGTGTGAGGCAACATTCCCATCAAGGCTTCTGCGGTGTGAGTAGAGAAATCCCCGCCTTCAGGCCCCATGGCAACGTACACGCCATAGGCGTTGGGGTCTTTGTAGCCAGCCTCGCGAGATGCTGTCAGGGCATTGTCAACGCGATTATTAAGCTTTGTAACGACACCTTGATCGGATGCCCATGCGTTCCGGTCCATGATCTGAGACGGGCCGCGCATGTAATCCGGGCCGCCCTCTGTAACAACCGGCTTCTCCAGCCTGTTGCCAGCAATAGATGTGATCGTCCTGCCGTTGGCGGTCCTATCTCCAATCAGCGGGATCATAACGTCTCCCGGCCTCAAGCTTTCAGGGTCGAATGGCTTCTGCGGGATCATTGTGCCGGTTGGCTTGTAGTCAAACCTCCACTCATCATACGGGACGCGAGGAAGGATTCCGCCAAATGGTTCGCCAATATCTCTGGGCGTGACGCCGCGCTCTTTGGCAAGGTTAGCCAGACTTTCGCTTTCCTCTGGCGCAGAACTAAACAGACGCTTCGCAAGGTTCAACGCTTCGTCTGCAACATTCGCAATCACGCGACCTTTACCAGCGTATCCTTCACGGACAGAGCCGCCTTCAGCTTTACCAGCGCGATGTTCTTCATCCGCCATAGTTGCCGCCAACGCCTGCTTCGGATCAAGTTGTTCCATCAGGTTATACCCCAGCATAACAGACGCGCCTGCAATGCCGTATTTGCGGATGATGGAAATAAGGCGGTCATCAAAGACAACGTAGTTGCGGGTGCCGTCAGCTTCCTGCGATACGCGAGAAATGCCATCTCTCACGCGCTGGACTTCAGCTTGCTTCCGGCTAATAAGCCACTTGTCGCCACGGGCCGTTGCATCGGCTAGTTCTTTTTCCGCAAGCGGCAGTTGGGTCTGCCACTCAGAAAGTTCTTTCTTTGCCATCGCAGACGGGACGCGTGATCCGGCGTCTAGGTACTTGATGCCGGGGATGCCCTTGCTATTCATAAACTTACGCGAAACTTCCCGACCGCTCACATCTTCGTATGAGTTGCCGTTGTCTCTGCGTAATCGTTCGACATAATTGCCGCCATCTAGAGAAAGCGGATCAACTGCTTCTTCTCCCGCCTTTGGCCTCAAGCCAAGCAACTCCCAAGCGTTTGGCTTGTCGTAATTTATTGGTCCGTATGGGAGAGAATTGACGCCCATTTTGTTTAGAATGTCCGGCTGCTCACTCAGCGGCTTGTCCCAATCAAGGAAGGCGTTGGGGTCGGCGTCTATGTTGACTTCGTACATGGAACCCGCAGCTCTTTCCGGCGCGGTGTTAAGAATAGTCTTTGCTTCCATAAGGCGCTGAACGTCTTCATAGGGCGCATTGTTGGAATTGGCCTTGTCAATCGACTTGCGAAGCGCCTCAATCGCCATGTCCCTATCACCGCCGTGCATATCAAGCATCCGCGATGCGGTGTCTTCAGGCCCGATGCCCTTGCCCGGCTTGAGTGTGTCCCGATACCCCTTCGCCACGCCCTCATTCTCAGCGAAATACAGCCCAGGCCCGTAAGCCTGTGCGCCCTCGCCCGTGCCGATCTTCGACAGGTCGAAGGCGTCGAAACTGTATGGCGAGCCGTGATAAGCACGTATGCCAGCCTTGGCGGCATCATCGCCTTCACCACTCAGCAACTTTGCTGTGAAGTCCAGTGCGCCCTTTAAGATGTCGCCCTTGCCAGCCATTTACGCCTCACCCAATCAAACCCGGATTTGGCTTCTTCCCCGGAGCCTTCGGGGCAGGCTGCGGCTTCAACGCCGCCTGCATTGACATCTTCTGCATATCAGAAGCCTGCATAGCCTTGTCGTGATCCATCTTCATGGCGTCACGCTGCAAGTTGACCATCGCAAGCTTCTCACGGCTATCACGCTCTTCGGCACGGTTCTGGCCGTCGATTGTAATGTCCTTGTCATCAACCTCAAGCTGCTTTGCCTTCAGCGCCATGTCATCGCGGTCGTTCTGGGCGCTCATCATCGCCGCCTGAGCGTTCAGCATGTCAGCCGGGTTCTGGGCCTCACCCTGCGGGCCAGCGCCGATCTCAGACATTGTTTTCTGGGCCTGCGCGGCCTTCAGGGCGGCATCAGACTGGGTCTTCATGGTTTCGTTCGCCATCTTGGCCTTGGTCGCTTCCAAGCCGATTGCGGATGCCATAGCCTGCGGCGACATCTCACCGCTGTCTTTCTTGACGAACTCGTCCGGGTTGTAACCAATCGTGCGCAGGGCCTGCCTGTTAACCGCTTTCAGGTCATACATATCAGGCGCAGTCTGGGCCAACTGGATCAGCGCCATTGTCTTCATCATGCGCTGTGTGTGGCTGGCTGTGTTGGGGTCCGCCTGCGGGACAAGGTAGTAATTATCCAGCGCCTGACGGAAGGTTTCCTCATCCCACGGGTAGGACGGGGATTTATTGCGCTGCCAGAAGCTCTCCGGATTATCCTTGAAGCAACGCTTCAGAAGCTGGAACTCTTCCGCCTGAGCCGCATGTAGCCGCTTGTGGACGCTGTTCATCACCTTCGTGGCCTGATCAATGATCGCCAGTGTGGTGCCTACAGGGGCGTCCTGACGGCCTTCGCCAACGGCAAGCTCAGATGTGCCGCCAACGCGCTGACCGTACTCAGCGATGTTCTGCGCCAGCGTCATCAGTGCCGGTGAAGGCTCCTTGTAGGGCAGCGGCATGATGGCATCGCTGATCTTCATGCCATTGGTCTTCACAGTGGCAGAGCCGCCCGGAGGTACGCGGAAAATGTTGGTGTTCTGACGCGCGCCCTGATCGGCCATCAAGAAGCCGGGGAAGGCAGCGAACATGCCAGCATCAAGAAGCTCACGCCAAGCAGCCGTAACCGCATTGGTTGTGTTGCCCAAAATGTGCAGAAGTCCAATGTCATAGAAGCCAAGCCCCGGAACAAATGGATACTTAACAAACACCCTGCGCGCGGTGGGAAGGTCTTCGGCCTCTTCATAGTTGCGCACAACGCTGAGAATCTGGCGGCTGCTTACGTCAACCGTGACGCGGTAGGGAACCTCAAGGCCAGAAGCCTTCTTCTTCCACTGATGCTCAAAGCCCTTGATGTCCAGTTCGCAATAGCACTCATAAACCTCACGATCACGGTCCTCATGGTTCATGACCGTGTTGGATACGCCCTGCTGTGCATTGCGCTCTTCCTGAGCGGCGTTCAGTGACGGCGCGCTAGGCTCAGATAGGGGAATGTCACGATAGGCACCAATGATCTGCATCCGCTTCACAACGGACGGCTTCATCATGATGCGGTGCGTAATGCGCCGGGAATTCTCAAGGTCAGTGGCAGAGTTGTTAACGATCAGGTCTTCAGCGTCAATGCTCTCAGACACTGGGCGATTGCGAAGCGGACAGAAGTAAACCTTCTTGAAGCCATCGCCGCCAAAGCCCACCATAAACAGCATGCGGTCGGTGTCCGGGTAATACTCCGTAGCCGTGACCGTCAGGTAATGGTTCATGTCCTTCTCAAGCGCGCTTGCCAACTTATCAAGCTCCGCGCCAGAGTTGTTGCTGTCATCCCTGATCTTTACAGGGCCATCAGTCGGCAGAAGTTCAGAGCGCGCGTTTGCCTGAAAACGCAATACAGCCTCAAGCAACAGCGGGTGGCGAACTTTGCTCATTCCTTCGACGGGTGCGCCATCACTTGAACCCTGCACGCCGGGAAGCTCAATCTTCAGGCCCAGAAGCTTCAGGCCCTGAGCGCGGTCTTCGATCCAGTCGGAGCGGGTGCTGATGTCCGCCTCAATGCCGCGCAACATTTCGTCGGAGATGCGCGAAAGCTCTAGATCATCAATTTCTTCAGCTAGGTTGTCGTACCATCCCTCTGGCTCGTCATCATCGTCTCCTGCGGAGGAGACTGGACCTCCGTCAATACTGACGGTGATGTCTCCGTTCGCGTGTTGGATACGCATGACGTTCCCTGCTTCGTCCAACTCTGTGTCTGAACTGCCCTCATCCGCGTTAACAATGACAAGATCATCTAGGTTGCTCTCCTCTTCGGCGTCAGGGATCAGGCGGATATTCGGGTTGAGGCCGGGAATTGCCATTAGTTTATCCTCATGTATTTGTTGGCAAATCCTTCGCCAAGCTCAACGCGGTGGATCGCTTCCATAGCTGCTTCATTATCAGACTTTGCTGGAATACTGAAGATAAATGGCGCTTCAATGCCCTCCGCACGGGCCTCAACTTCGTAAACGCCATTGTCATGGCTGAGAATGAAAGCCTGAACGCGGAGCATGTTCGCCGTTCCTTATATCGGATAGGAGGTTTATCTCCCGAATTGCCCTACTTGGCAAGTTCGGCCTTTTCTTTTGCTCTCTTCCGTTTACTTTCGCAAGAAACGCTACAGATGATCTTTCTAACATTCCTTGTTGTAAATGCTTGCCCGCAATGGTGACAATTCCTAACCAGATCAGGCTTTTTGGAGAACCTTGGGACCAGTCTCGCCTTAGCAAGAGAAGATTTGGCATTTTCCTTATGCCATGCGCGCCCCTCTTCGCTTTTATGCCACTCAACAGTTAATGACCTGATGTTTGCCAGATGCTCTAATTGCTCTGGCCTTTTTGCCCTTATTGATCGTTCCTCACTGTGAAGCATGAAATGATCTTGACTAGGGATGCACTCAAGATTGGAAATATCGTTATCTGCGGGGTTATTGTTAATGTGATGGACATGATGTCCAGCAGGGATTTCTCCCTTAAAATAACGCCAGACATCCCTATGCAAAAAAGACCCAGAACAAGAGAAATACCGCCTGTGGGATGATTGCTTGGCATTGGGATAACGTCTGTAGGTTTTCCCATTCCAAACGGTTTCTTCGCGGATAATATCGGTATTCTTTTGAAAAACCATTATGTCACTCCTTGATACAGTGACACTAGCATGGCGCTAGACAGGATACAACGGCTTGTCTCCAGAGTTACCCTTAAAGGAAACACTATCTACCAATTCTGCCGTTCTTTCAGCGGCACGCATTAACATTCCGGTCTTTCGCAAAAACTGCATTGCGTAAACAACACAGTCTACAAGGTCATCGTGCTTGGCCTTCGGGAAGGACGCACACTCCGTGATGACCATGTCAGCCCATGAGAAGTTGCTGGGCGCGTAGATCAGGCCATCAGCAAACAGGTGCTGGACGCTGTAGGCGCGGGCGACCTTGTCCTGCCCCTTGGGGTCAACCAACTGGACGCCCCAGTCCTCATAGCCGTACATGCGGCGGATTTCCTGAGCCACGCTGATGCCAGCCGCCTTGTTTTCCAGCAGCATGTGGTCAACCTTGAACTTCTTATTGGTGGCCGCGATCTTCTCAACCAACTCATGAAGCTCAAGCTTAACCCGCCATGCGTTCATTAACATCGCGCGCGGGACTTCGTTATCGTCTTGGAAAATGCCCCACACGGTCATGGCGGAATAGTCGTTCTCCTCCTTCGTCGTGTAGGCGGTATCGACTGAGGACAGAACGTAATCGACCTGTGGGTAGTTCTCCTTGTCCCACTCCAGCCACCAGTCGCGCTTTATGATGCCGCCGCCCTTCGGCTCAGGCCGCTGTTGTAATTGACCGGCAGCTCCGAATGGGCCAAGCTGGCGCTCCAGCCTGACAACCGATTCCTCATCATACCGCTCTGGCGTTAACAACTCGCCTTCTTCGGTGCGCGGGTCAGACCAGTTAATGGCATTGGGGTAGATCACGGCGGCCCTGTCCGCCTCATAGCGCATGGGCAGCATCAGATGCACCCAGTCCTGACCGGCGTCACTGGACAAAATGTGACCAGTCAGGTCTGCCTCATGCAATCTCTGCATGACTAGGATCATTGCACCAGTGCGGGGGTTGTTGAGGCGGGTGCTGAGTGAGTTATCAAACCATTCTAACGTGCTTGTCCTGACCGTTTCACTTTCTGCCTCAATCGCATTGCTCGGATCGTCAATAATTATTATTCCGCCGCCTTCGCCAGTCAGAGTGCCGCCGACTGATGTCGCGAGACGGTATCCGCCGCTGTCGTTATCAAATCTAATCTTGGTGTTTTGATCACTGGTGATCCTGACGCGGTCGCCCCAGTAACGCTGATACCAAGGGCTTTCGATCATGCGGCGGGTCTTGACGCTGTCGCGGATGGAGAGCGTCTGGGCGTAGGACGCATGGAGGAACTGCACGCCGGGGCCGGATGTGTCGGTGTCTTCCTCCTGCGCCCATACCCACGGATCGAATGCGACCAGCATGGATGACTTGGATGTTCGCGGCGGCTGGTTAATGATCAGGCGCTTGATCTGCCCGTCCTTGACCGCCTCAAGATGCTCCGCAATGGCCTCAAGGTGCCAGTTGTCCATATACGGATTGGGGTCAATGTACCGCCAGCCTGCCTTCAGGAACTCATACAGGCTGCGCTCGTAGTTAGCTGCCTCAATGTCCCGCATGGTCGCTTCCGCATCAATGGGCCGCGATGGGTCAACGATCCCAAGATGAGCGAATGCGGATGGGTCAAGCAGCATGGTGAGTAGTTAACTTATCTCCGCTTACTATTCAATGGCCTAATCAGCATTCCGTCAGTTGGCGCTCAAACTCACGCAAGTAACGCCGGGT
>Ga0114970_10000141_pt1 | contig 48194 bp, 44 predicted proteins | sample M_140205_XF_Meta_FD_87030 | JGI IMG/M metagenome (GOLD analysis project Ga0114970, IMG submission 87030) | Freshwater microbial communities from Lake Montjoie, Canada to study carbon cycling - M_140205_XF_MetaG | ecosystem: Environmental > Aquatic > Freshwater > Lake | place: Lake Montjoie... | reverse complement strand
TAACTCCAGAGCGAACCAACGAGGCCTTGCACCACCTGCTGACAGAGAAGCTCCCTGCAGGCAACCTGATCCATGCCGCCTCCCTTGTGGCCCGCCCCAAGGCCCTCAAGAGCCCCGGGGAACTTAAACTCATCCGCCAAGCGCACTTAAAGGACGGGGTTGCACTGGTTCAGTTTCTTGCTTGGTTCCACCAAACCGTGAGCTTGGGGCGTAGCCGGGAAACCGAGGCCACCGTCAGCAATAAACTTTTGGAGTTCCGCAAGGCTCAGGCGGGGTTCCGTGGTGAGAGTTTCACCCCGATTCCCGGCTTCCGTGAGAATGGGGCCATCATCCATTTTCACCTGACATCGGGCCAAGAGAAGCCAGTGAGCGCCCAAGGGCTGTTCTTGATCGACACGGGGGCGCAATACACCGAGGGCACTACAGACCTGACCCGGACGTTGCTGGTTGGCCCCGCAATGCCCGAGGAAGTGGAAGATTACACCCTGGTCCTCAAGGCGCATGTGCAAATGGCCCTTACGCCTTTTCCTGCCGGCACAAGGGGCTACAGCATTGACGCGATGGCTCGTCGTGTTCTGTGGAAATCGCTGAGGAACTATGGGCATGGAACAGGTCACGGCGTGGGGCAATACCTCTCGGTGCATGAAGGGCCGCCACGCCTCAATGCTGAACCGATCAATGTGGTACTCGAACCCGGCATGCTCTTGTCGAACGAACCAGGACTCTACCGGGTGGGCCATTATGGTATCCGTCTCGAAAACCTCGTCATTGTGACGCCCTTTGGGAAGTCAGAGTTCGGCACTTTCCTCGGTTGGGAAACCGTGAGCCTGTGCCCCTTTGAACGGCCACTGATCGATGTATCCCGACTCGAGTCGGACGAGCGGGCTTGGGTGGATGCCTACCATGCCCAGGTGCTCGAAAAACTTGGGCCTTTGGTAGATCCCAGCACTAGGTCGTGGCTCGAAGAGGCCTGCCTCCCTCTGTAGACCCTCAGTAAGGCCTCGCTCACAAATTGTGGACAAGTGAATTGACTGGGCGTATCCTAAGAGGATGATAACCGAGAGCGTCCCGGTGCCAGAACTGCTGAAACTCGACAATCAGCTCTGCTTTTCGATTTATGCAGCTTCTCGAGCCATCACCAGGGCTTACAGGCCCATTCTGGACGAGTTCGGCCTTACCTATCCTCAGTATCTGGTCCTCCTCATTCTGTGGGAACAAGACGGCTTGGCGGTCAACGAGATAGGTTCATTGCTGTACCTAGACTCGGGGACCCTCACTCCGCTGCTCAAACGCATGGAGAGCGCGGGGTTTATCGAGCGTCGCCGGGGAAAGCTCGACGAAAGGACAACAGAGATTCATTTGGCTTTGAAAGGTGAATCTCTCAGACGCCAAGCCATTCGAATCCCCGAGAGTTTTGTTCACGATTCCCGCCTCGAGCTTAGCGAAGCTATGCAAACTAAATCTATGGTGGACAGAATCTTGCGGAAGATGCTGGAATGCAACAACAACATGACTTAGTCTAACAATCAGGTGAGGAGGAGCTTAATGGCAGCAAAAACTGCGTTGATTGCCGGAGGGACCGGTGGCTTGGGAGAGGGAATTGTCAGGGTTCTGTTGGAAGGCGGTTGGAACGTGTGGGTTCCTACGCGAGAAGCGGAAGCCGGTGACCGGTTGGCGTCCCGTTTGGCTGCCGTTGCCGAAGACCGCCTCCACGTTTTCAAAGCAGACCTTTCGGTACCTGCGGAGTTAGAGGCTCTGCGCCATCAGGTGATCTCAGTTCATAAGGCCTTAGATCTGGTGGTGGTTTCGGTAGGAAGCTCCTACTACGGATACAGTCTTCACAAGATTGATCTGGTCGCCTGGAACAAGCTCCTGAGCGAAAACTTGGCCACCCATTTTCATTTGCAGCAAAGTTTCCTAAGCCAGCTCCATGCCCAGAACAGTGGCACCTACATCACTTTAACCGGCCCTGAGGCCGATTTTGCCCACCCTGAAACGGGCCTGATGTCGATCATGGCAGCGGCGCAGAAGATGATGGCGCGGGTGGAGGCCCTCGAATGCTCGGGCACTAATGTCAAAGTGTATTCGGTGACTTCCAAGACCCCCATCGCAACCCGCGCCCGAGGCGAACAAATTGCTTCCGACTGGTTGACTCCGGGAGAGCTCGCCAAGTATGTGAAGTCGCTCTACGACGGTACGGTTCCCGGACTCCAAGACCCCATGCATGTGATTGAATCGCGAGATCAGTTGCGCAAACTGCTCAAGCTCAAATAAAAAAAAGCCGCCGGCCCCCTCAACTGGGAGCCGGCGGCAACGCGCTGCAGAGTCTTTATTGGGGAATCTTACCCACGACGCCGGCCACAAACCAGTTCATGCCCAACACGTCTCCGATGGCCAGTGAGGCGCCGGAGGCAACCTTCTCGGCACCCGACTGGTCCTTGAGAGGACCGGCGAACACATCGAGCTCGCCCTTGATGATTTTGTCCTGCGCGGAAGCAACCAAAGCTTTCACATCCGCGGGAATACTTTCGCCTAGCGGGGCCAGACTCACGGTACCATCGGCCATGTCGCCCAAATACTGCTCTGTCTTCCAGCTACCATTCTTGACGGCCGTTACAGCCTTCACGTAGAAGGGGCCCCAGTTCCAAACGGCATTGGTGAGGTAGGCTTTGGGGGCATACTTCGTCATATCGCTGTCGTTTCCCCCAGCCATGGCTCCCCGTTCGGCAGCCACCTGCAAGGTTGCCGGAGAATCTTGGTAAGCCAATAGCACGTCGGCACCTTTGTCGAGGACGCTGATAGCAGCCTGGCGCTCCTGGGCAGGGTCAAACCAGGTGTTGGTCCAAACCACGCTCACCGAGACTTTCGGGTTGACGCTTTGGGCGCCCAAAGTGAAGGCGTTAATGTTGTAGATCACCTCAGGGATTGGGAACGCACCCACATAACCGAGAAGGTTCTTCTTGGTCATTTTGCCAGCAGCGATACCGGCAAGGTAACTGGCTTGGAAGTTCTTGCCGAAGTAGGTGCCCATGTTTTCCGCCGTCTTGTAGCCCGAGCAATGGAGGAATACGACTTTAGGAAACTTTTTGGCGACGTTGAGGGTGGGATCCATGTATCCGAAGCTCGTGGTGATGACCACCTCGTGGTTGGACGCTAGATCAGTGATCACCCGTTCGGCATCGGCGCCTTCGGGCACGTTTTCCACGGTGTCGGCCTTGAGGCCCATCGTGTCTTCCAGATATTTTCGTCCCTGGTCGTGCTGATAGGTGTACCCGCCGTCGCCTGGTGGGCCAATATAGACGAAGGCCACACGTGGGTTGGTGGCAGCGGTGGCCACGGGCTTGGATTCGCAGGACGCCAAGGCAAACAGCCCAGCAGCCAAGGTTAGGCCCAGAGTCAGTAGGCGAAGTTTCATTTTTCCTCCTCGAAGAGACAGAAATTCTTCCGAAGAATGGCAGATTTGTCGGCGTTGGGGAAGGCATATTTGGGTGACATTTCTGTTAACCTTGGATAGGATGCGCTGGGGGGTTTTATGGACGGTTTGCCTGCGGTTGAGTTCCACAATCTGGTGAAGCAGTTCGGCACCGTCTTGGCTAGCGACCACGTCAACTTAAGCTTGGCGAAGGGCGAGATTCATGCCCTCCTGGGCGAGAACGGCGCGGGAAAGAGTACCGTGATGTGTATGCTTTCGGGGGTGTATCGGCCCACGAGCGGCGAAATCCGCATGAACGGCACAGCGGTAAAAATCCATTCGCCCAAGGATGCGGCCAAACTCGGCATCGGCATGGTGTTTCAAAACTTCCGCCTCGTCCAAACTCTTACCGCGGCCGAAAACGTTGTGTTGGGTGACTCCAGTCCGTTTTGGCGCACCCGACGCTGGATGGAGCGCAAAACCAAGGAGATTGAGGCTTTGGCCCTCCGCGTGGGTCTTCCGTTTGCGGCCGGCCGCCCGGTGGCCAAGCTTTCGGTGGGCGAGCAACAGCGGGTAGAAATTGTCAAATGCCTGTACCGCGGCAACAGCGTTCTCATACTCGACGAACCGACGTCGGTGTTGACCCCCGCAGAGGCTGATCAGCTGTTTACCACCTTGAGAAAGCTCAAGTCCGAGGGAAAAACTATCATTCTTACCACCCACAAACTCAAGGAAGTGATGGCGGTGGCCGACCGCATCTCGGTGATGCGCAAGGGCCAAATGCTTGCCACGCTCGACCGGGCGCAAACTAGCGAGCGGGAGATAGCCCGCCTCATGGTAGGGCAAGACCGCTCCCCACCCAAAACACGGGTACCCCGCGAGCCTGGGGAGCCCCTGTTGATCATGGACAAAGTGACGGTTGTCTCCGACCGTGGACGCCACGCCCTCGATGAGGTTTCGCTGACGCTGAACACCGGCGAAATCGTGGGTATTGCCGGGGTAGCCGGCAACGGCCAAAAAGAGCTGGCCGAAGTGCTCGCTGGCCTGCATGTTTGGAAGAGCGGAACCATCACCTTCCGGGAGTTCCGCTGGAAGGGGCCCTCGGTACGCGGTTCGATCAAGCAGGGAATTGCCCACGTGCCCGAAGACCGCATGATCTCCGGGTTGGCTGGCGGCTTGGGTTCGGTCGACAACCTTTTGGTGAAAAGCTACCATAGCGACGAGCGCGCCAACCTTGGGTTTCTGCGCACAGCCCTCAACCGCCTGTGGAGTCAGGGGTTGGTGGAGCAATTCGACGTTCGGACGGCCCATTTGGACGCACCCGTGAAGCAGATGTCGGGCGGTAATCAGCAAAAACTCTTGTTCGCACGCGAAATCCACCAGCGTCCTCATCTTCTGATTGCCGTCCACCCTAGCCAGGGCCTCGACGTGGGAGCCACAGACGCCGTGCATAACCTCCTGCTCGGGCTTCGTGCTGAGGGGCGCAGCGTCCTGTTGATTAGTGAAGACCTCGATGAACTTCTGCTGCTGGCCGACCGCATCGTGGTACTTTTCGCCGGGCGGGTGATGGGGGAGATGACCCACGAGCGAGCCGACCGCGAGCAACTGGGAATGATGATGGCGGGCGTCACATGAACAAGTACCGGTTGGAACTCGACCCCTCGGGGCGGGAGTCGCCCTGGTGGGTCACCATCGTGGCGTTGCTTTTGGCTTTTTCGCTGGTAGCGGTTTTCATCCTGGCCACGGGAAAAAACGCGGCCACTGTATACGCCAAGATGCTCACAGGAGCCTTTGGCACCGAGTTCGGCCTCACCGAGACCCTGGTAAAGGCCATACCGCTTATGCTGTGCGGTCTGGGGGTGAGTCTGGCCTACCGCATTCAGGTTTGGAACATCGGCGCCGAGGGCCAGTTCGTGGCCGGAGCCATGGCCGCCACAGCCATCACCGTTTATTTGCCCGGTTTGCCCGCGTGGAGCGCCCTCCCCCTCATGGTGTTGGCCGGCATCGCCTCTGGTGCGCTTTGGGGCCTGTTTACGGCGCTACCGAAGGTTCTCTTTGGAGTTAACGAGCTCATCATCAGCCTCATGCTCAACTATGTGGCGCTTCAGGCCCTCGACTTTGTGGTGTACGGACCCTGGCGCGACCCGGCCGGGAAGAACTTTCCCGGCACGCCTGCTTTCACCGCCGCCGAAAGCCTCCCTGTTTGGGGTAACTCGCGCTTGCATATGGGGTTGCTCCTGGCTCTGGTAGCCGTGGTCGCCGCCTGGGTGTTTGTGCAGAAGACCCGATGGGGCTACGAGCTGCGCCTTTTGGGCGCTAACTCCGAAGCGGCGCGGCACGCGGGGGTCAATATCAAGAGCTATGCCGTCCTGGTGATGCTACTATCCGGCGGCTTGGCAGGTTTAGGAGGAATGGCTGAGGTATCGGGTGTGGCCCACCGTCTTTTATATGGAATTAGCCCCGGCTACGGCTACACCGCCATTATCGTTGCGTGGATTGCCAGGCTCAACCCCTTCGGCATCGTCGTAAGCTCGGTGCTCTTTGGCGGACTCATTGTGGGCGGCTATAGCGTGCAGACGCTCGGACTTCCATCCTCCATCAGCAACTTGCTTCAAGGCGCGGTTTTGTTCTTCCTGATTGCAGGGAGCATTCTGGGCAAGGTCCGGGTACGACGCAGGGAGGCTGCCTGATGGAACTGTTCACTCAACTGCTCACTGCGGCGGTGGCTTCGGGGACCCCGCTTTTGTTCGTCACCCTCGGCGGAATCTTTATCGAGAAAGCAGGAATCATACAACTAGGGGCCGAAGGCCTGATGTTGATGGGGGCGGTTACCGCGGCCGGGGTGTACCTGGCCACTTCGAGCTTGCCAGTCACGTTGCTGGCGGTTCTTCTGGTAGGTGGACTCCTTGGCCTGCTTCATGCCTTCCTCACCGTCACCTTGCGTGCCAACCAAATTGTGAGCGGGCTTGCCCTCACCCTGTTCGGCGGCGGGTTGTCGGCCTACCTCGGCAAGGCTATCACCGGTATTCCGCTTTCCGGCGCGGTGCCGAAGTTTGACTTCGGCGTTCTTGGTCAGGTGGATCTGTTCACCTTGTCGAGCCTAGCACTGGTGGTGGTACTGCAGATCGCGTTTTTTCACACCAGTTTCGGCCTTCACCTGAAGGCGGTAGGCGACAACCCAGCAACGGCCGACGTGATGGGCATCCGTGTGCAGGGAATGCGCTATTTCGCTGTCATCGCGGGTTCGATGCTGATGGGCCTCGGTGGAGCCAACCTCCTGATGGTGTTTTCTCCCACGTGGATAGAGGGTATGACCACCGGCCGGGGCTGGATTGCCATCGCTTTAGTCATCTTTGCGCGCTGGAACCCGCTAGGAGCCCTGGCGGCTTGCTGGTTTTTTGGCTTCCTCGACACCCTCGGCTTCCGCCTCCAATTGGCAGGGAGCACCGTACCACCGTACTTTCTCAAGATGCTTCCCTACCTGCTAACCATCGCGGTGCTCATTTTGGTGGGTTGGCGCACGCAACATCGAATGTCGAGGGCACCGCAGGCGTTGGGGATACCCTACATCCGCGAACAGCGGTTCTGAGCCGGCGTCTTCAAGGGGTTCAGACTCAGCGCCCTCCGGCTCCGCCCAGCCTCGAGTAGGCACCACCGCGGGCGAGAAGTTCGCGGTGCTTGCCCTCTTCCACGATCTTGCCCTCGTCGATCACAAAAATGCGGTCGGCATTCTGTATGGTGCTCAGGCGGTGGGCAATGACGAAACTCGTGCGGCCGTCGAGCAGGTGCGCCAAGCCTCTTTGCACCAGCCGCTCGGTCTCGGTATCAACGGAACTCGTTGCCTCATCAAGAATAAGTATCGCCGGGTCAGCCAGCAGGGCTCGGGCGAAACTGATGAGCTGGCGCTGGCCCATCGAAAGGCGCAAGCCTCGCTCGCTCACCGGCGTGTTGTAACCTTCGGGCAGTTTTTCGATGAAATCATGCGCGTGGATGGCGCGGGCCGCCGCTTCAATTTCGGCGTCGGTCGCTTCAAGCTTGCCATAGCGGATGTTGTCGGCAATGGTGCCCGAAAACAGGAAATTGTCTTGGCTCATCACGCCCACATGGCGACGCAAGGACGAGAGAAGGAACTGATCGAGGGGTACTCCGTCGAGCAGGAGAACACCAGCACTGGGGGAGTAGAAACGGCTGAGCAGATTGACGATGGTGGTTTTGCCCGCGCCGGTGGCACCAACCAAGGCGATGGTCTGGCCCGGGTGCACGTGAAAACTCAGCGCCCGTAGCACGGGTGCACCCGTATCGTAAGAGAAATCCACGCTGCGGAACTCCACTTCGCCGCGCACCTTGGCTACCTCGAGGGCGCCGGGGGCGTCCACGATGGCCGAAGGCTCGTCGATGGTCTCGAAAATCCGTTCCAGATAGGCGGCTGACTGCACCAAACTGGTGTAGAACTGCCCGATGGTGTTGATGGGAGCCCAAAACCGCCAGATGTAGCCCACGAAGGCCACGATAACCCCCACGCTTATGGCGTCGCGGAACCAGTCAACCACGGCCACGTACACCAGACACACCCCAAAGACCGAAAGGATTTCGATCACCGGCCAAGTGGCAAACATGATTCCCACGGCCTTCATCCAACTGCTACGCCATGCCTCGCCCACCCGGCCGAAAATGCTCTCGGTTTCGGCCTCACGGGCGAAGCTTTGGGTGATTTTGATGCCCGAAAGGCTCTCGTGCAGGTAGGCGTTGAGGTTAGACTGCTTGCGGCTGAGATCTTGGAAAGCCATGCGCTGGCGTCGCTGCATCAACAAGATGGCTGCGAAAAGCACGGGCAAAACAGTCAGACAGATCAAGGTGAGGCGGAGGTCGAGCACCAGCATGAAGCCTACGATGAACACGAGGCTGAACAGGTCGGCGATGAGGTTGATCAGCCCGTTGGAGAGCAAATCCGACAGCGAATTGACGTAGTTCACCACCCGGATGAGGATTTTCCCGTGCGGGCGTGAGTCAAAATAGCTGAAGGGAAGTTCCTGCAAGCGGGCAAAAATATCACCTCGCAGATTATGGATGACATTCTGGCCTATGCGGTTCATGACCCGGATCCGGAAATACAACGCTCCAGCTCCCACGACCACCGTCACCAGAATGGCAAGGGAAAGCTCTACCAAATAGCCGACGTCACCCTTGGGCAACGCCACATCGAGTGCCTGCTGAATCAGCCAGGGAGGAAGGAGGGCCATAAAGCTCGCGACGATCATGAGAACCACAGCGAAACTGACCATGCCGCGGTACGGGCCAAGGTAGGCCAAGATCCGGCGAACTGCGTGGATGTTGAACTCTTCGTTCAAGTCTTCGTCCACGTCGAACTTGTTACGCGCCACGAGTTGCCTCTTGCTCGTCGGCATCGATACCGAGTTGGTGGTAATGAACCTCCCGGTACCAACCCGGTTGTTGAATCAAGTCCTCGTGGCGTCCCGACTGAGTCAAACGGCCCTCCTGCAAGACGAGAATCAAGCGGGCGTGGGCGATGGTGGAAATCCGGTGAGCGACAATGGAGACGGTCTTCTGACCGTGCAGGTGCCGCATCGTGTGCTGCAGGTGTTCTTCGGTTTCGAGGTCTACCGCACTGGTGGTATCGTCGAGAACCATCACAGGGGGGTCGGCCAACAGCAGTCGGGCCAAGGCAACTCGCTGGCGCTGGCCACCAGAGAGCCCTATGCCGCGCTCCCCCACGATGGTGTCGTAGCCGTCTTCCAGCTTGGCGATAAACTCATGCGCTTGCGCCTGCTTGGCCGCCACGATGGCCTGTTCGACGGTGGCCTGGGGGCGCCCAAAAACTAGGTTCCCTTCGAGGGTATCGGAAAACAGGAACACATCCTGCATGGCGTAGCCCACCGACCTTCGCACCTCCTCCACCGGCCATTGCCTCAGGTCGGTCCCATCGAGCAACACCTGGCCCACAATCGGGTCCTGAAACCGCGCCAACAGGCGCATCAACGTGCTCTTGCCCGAACCGGTGGGACCAATGATTCCCACGGTTTGTCCGGATTCCACGGTGAAGGAAATGCCTTGAAGCACCAACTGTTCGCCGTAGGCGAAATCGACCCCACGGAACTCAAACTTGCCCCGGGTTGGACCAGTTCCCAAACGGGGGTGTTCGGGTGCAAGAATCGAACTCTCCACCCGGCTCAGTTCGAACAAACGCTCCAAGCTGGCCAGAAAGCGCTGCAAGTCGTTGATCAGCCAGCCACTCATCCGCAAGGGTTGGGTGAGGGCCCATACGAGGCCGGTGAACACCACCAGAGAGCCCACAGTCATCTGGTGTTCCAGGATCAGCCAGCCGCCTCCAAGCACCATGATCACCATGAGCAATCCTGAAAACCCCTCGATGAGGGGAATGTATTTTCCCCACACCCGGGAGGCTTCGAGGTTGCGGTTGCGATATTCGTCGTTCTCGGCCCGGAACTTCCGTAGTTCTTCCTCTTCGCGGACGAAAGCCTTCACAACACGGTTGCCCGCGATGTTTTCCTGAACCACCGAATTGAGTTTGGAGAATTGCGCGCGCACCAGGCTGAACTGCGGACGGACTTCCTTGATCAGGTAATACGCAGAGACACCGATGAACGGTGTCGCCAGCAGCAAAATGGCGGTGAGGCCAGCATGAATGGTGAACAGCACCGACACAGAGAACACAAAAACCAGCGCGTTTTCGAAGCTTTGGTAGGTGACCCAGCTGATCATGTGCCTGCACATATCGAGGTCACTGGTCATCAGCGACATGAGGTCACCGGTCCGAGTGCGGTCGAAGTACGCAAAGTCCAGATGCTGAATACGGGTGAACAGGTGTTCGCGCAGGTTTTTCACCAGGCGCTGGCTCACATGCTCAAAACTCATGACAAAGAGGTAACGCAAGGCCATGCGGATCACAGTAGCCCCGAGGAGCAAACCCAGCAGCACCCAGAGAAGTTTGAAATCGCGCCCCAGAACCACCTTGTCGACGAGAATGCCCGTGAGAGACGGATTGACCATGCCAAGGGCACTGGTAAACACCGTCAATACCAAAGCTCCAGCCATAAGAAATCGGTAGGGGTGCAGGAAACTCCAGAACCAGCGGTACATCAGGGCCTCTGAAAAGCATCTTAGCGGATAACAAGACGAGCGTCTAATCCAGAAGCTGCAACTGGCTTGTCAACAAATTGCTGCCTCAAAATTGCACAGTGCGCACTATACTTACCCTATGGACGAATACAGGCTCCTTTTGGTTGATGATGATCAGCTGCACCTTAGGGCCCTTTCCCACAGGCTGACCCCGGGGCCCCAGCGCCGCCATGCAGGAAGTCAGGCGGGGGTTCTCGACCGCATCCGGGGAAGCGGGTTTCGGGAAGATCTCCGTGACCGGATCAGAGAGCGTTCCGAGGAGATTTTGGTTTTGGCGACGCGGTTTCTGGCGGCATTCTTGGGTGGGGTCGACGTCCGGCATGGAAGCCTGCTTTACCGTGCAATTGCCTGTTGACAAGGAACCGACTTCTGAAAGCTCGTTGGAGGAACTAACATGAAAACACAAACCATCCTGTTCGTCGATGACGAACGCGAAGTGATCGACGCACTGATGAGGGAAGTAAGGCACCTTTGCCGCGAGGAACATCTGCTTCCTGCCACCGCTCATAGTGCTGCCGAGGCGCTCGAGTTTCTCGAGGAATCGGGGGACGAGGTGGCCATACTGGTGAGCGACCTCAAAATGCCCGGCCTGAAGGGAGGCGATTTCTTGAGGGTGGTGGCCGATCGCTGGCCCAAAACTGTGCCACTGGTTCTTACCGGCAATGCGAACCTCGACCATGTGCAAGATTTCTTGGATGCCGGTGTCCAGACCTTTCTGACCAAACCGTGGGACCGCGATCGCTTGGCACTCGAAATTCGCAGGGCCCTGCAAGTGCATCAGGAGCGAATAGACGCTCTTGAACACCACTCCTACGTGGAGGAGGAGCTCAAACGCACCCGCCGCTTTCACGACCGCATTGCCCGCGGGCAACTGCCTCGCGACCCTCGACTGGGGATCGACCTCCATAGTTCTATTTCCGGAGAGTTTGAGTTTGGTGGGGAGTTTGTCGACCTGAAGCGGATTGACGACGACCGTTTCCTGCTGATCATGGCCGATGTTGCGGGGCACAGCATCGATGCACGTTACGTGGTGGCTCTCATTCAAGCCATCGTGGAGTCGGATTTCCCTGACTATCTCCGAGAGGGGAACTTCTCGCCCGAGAACTTCGCCGACTGGTTCAACAAACGACTTTGCACGGTAAAGCCTGGTGGCGAAAGGCTGTTTGTGGCCCTTCTTGCTATGGAGTTTGACCTAGGGTGCCAAATGATACGCTGGGTGAATGCGGGCCAACCTCCGTTTGTGGTCGAGTCGAGTGCGGGCAAAGGACCAGACTTTATCACGGCGACTTCGAAGCAGTATCCTCTGGGCGTCTTCAATAAGTCTATTTACAAACAAGAGATACTGCCATTTCCTCCCGGCGCTCGGGTTCTCTTGTTCACCGACGGGGTCCATCCCGAAGGGCTCAATTTGGTTGATTACGACCCGGATGGCTCGATGGCTGTGATCCGCCGCTGCTTGAAGGAACGGCTGGATGCGAGCGAGACGGCCAACTACCTCTGCCACGAACTGGGCCTCAATCAGAAGTCGGACGACCTGAGCCTGGTACTGATTGAGCACCTCCCGTCCCTTAACCAAAGCGACTCGGATGGGTTTTGCGACGACTAAAGGGCTATCTGCGACGCACCAACTGCAGCGCCCTGCCGAGGTAGCTTACGACCGAGCCGAAGCCGCTGAAGACATGCACCAGCCTCGTGTAGGGGAAGATGAGGAAAAAAGTGAAGGTCATGAACATGTGAGCGCGGTACACCCAAGGGGTATCGAGGATATAGCTCAGTGCATCGGGCTGGAAGGTCAGAGTCCCTTGCACGTAGTGCATGAACTTGACAATAAGTTCGCCATCGCGATGAGCCTCTGACGAAGAAATCGTTATGCTATAGAGACCTAAGCACAAAATTCCAAACAACCAGAACAGCAGTGCGATATCCATTGCCCGGCTAGTCAGCCGCACCCTTTTCACCAGAAGGCGCCTCGCGATCAGGATGGTGACTCCAATAATGGCCGCGGTTCCGGCCGCCAAACCCAAACTCCAGGCCAGAAACTGCTTGATGGGCGGCGAGATTCCGAGCGCGTGAAGTACCGGCAAGGGTGTGAGGAAGCCCACGAAATGCCCTGCGAACAAAAGGAGTATTCCCACGTGAAAGAGGTTGTTTCCCCACTGCAACCAGCCCCGGGCCAGAAGTTGGGAACTATCGCTTTTCCAGCCCAGTTGTCCCCGGTTATACCGCAGGATACTGCCGAGAACAAAAGAAAGTATCGTGAAATAGGGGTAGACCACAAACAAGGCAAACTGGAGGAAATTGTCCATCAGCAAGCTCCTTGAGGGCGCTCTGAATCTCTAGGGTGCGAAAAGGCGGGCTCCTCTGCCCACTCGGTATCGAGGTCGGCCTCCGGTTTCAAGGCGCCTCCAAACCCGTTGGTATTCCTGGCAAACTCGTCGGCCGAAGCAAAAGACATCAACACGGGAAAGACGGCAGCATAGGGACTTTGCCTTTCGGCGAGGCGTTTTCCCAGCGAGTCCAGAATTACCGAGCAGCTGGCGAGAAACTCACCGGCCTCTGCGGGGGGAAGCATCGAGCAGAACTCAAGGAAGGCCGGGAGGTAATCAGGGAGTTCTTCCGGGACCAAAGTGAGCCCAGCGGCCTGATAATGCTCTTTGAGGTCCACCATAGCTTGACCGCGGTCCTTGCTTTCTCCGTGGACGTGCTCAAACAGGTGAAGGCTAGTCGACCGGCCCGAATCAAAGCGCTCCACGTAACTTTCCTGCAGTTCCCAAGGGTCGCTGACCTGTAGGTAGTCGAGGAACGAGCAGAGCGCGGGTTTAAGTTGGGAGGGGATGTTGGCGTCGTTTTCGAGCACTGAACGCAGCTCCGCAACGGCCGCGACAAGGGTTTCATCAGGATAGGTCAGCAGCGCACCCAAAGCTTTCAACGTCAGGTTCACTTGTTGCCGCCTGGGTTCATTGGAGCGCGCATCGGAACAATCCTCATCGGGTCGGGAACTACGGTGGAACGGCTTCCAAAAAGATCGGCGCGCTTAGGTACGTGTCCGCTACCCGGTGTGCAACCCTCGCCATCGCTGAAGCCGCACCCACCGCGCAAATCGTAGGCGTTTTCGGCATATTCCCGGTGGGTGGTGGGAATCACAAAACGGTCCTCGTAGGCGGCCAAGCCCAGTATTCGGTACATTTCACCAGCCTGTGCCTCCGTCAGTCCAGCAGCCTCCAGCACCTCGGGTTTGTTCTGCTTCAGTACGCTTTTGAGCCTCATCCAGGCCCGCATCGAAAGCAGCCGCTCCAGAGCCAGTTTCACCGGAGCCTCGTCGCCGGCGGTGAGCAGATTGGCCAGGTATTTCAGGGGTATGCGGAGTTGGCTCACGTCGGGAATAGCACCGTTCATGCCAAGCTCGCCCTGCTGGGCTGCCGTTTGAATGGGCGAGAGCGGCGGAACATACCACACCATGGGAAGTGTTCGATATTCCGGGTGCAGCGGGAACGCGATCTTCCAGTCCATGGCCATTTTGTAGACCGGGCTGTTTTTGGCGGCTTCGAGCCAGTTTTCCGCAATTCCGTCGAGGCGAGCTTGAGCCTGTACCTCGGGGTCGTGCGGGTCAAGAAAAACGTTCAACTGGGCCTGGTAAAGGTCGGTTTCTTTCTCCACTGAGGCAGCTTGGCTGATTTTGTCGGCGTCGTAGAGCAGAACACCGAGGTAACGGATACGGCCCACGCAGGTTTCACTGCACACGGTGGGCTGTCCGCTTTCGATGCGTGGGTAACAGAACAAGCACTTCTCCGCTTTTCCCAGGCTCCAGTTGTAGTAAATCTTCTTGTAGGGGCAGGCCGTCACGCACATACGCCAGCCACGGCATTTGTCCTGGTCGATGAGCACGATGCCGTCTTCCTCACGCTTGTAAATCGAACCGCTGGGACAACTGGCCACACAGGCCGGATTAAGGCAATGTTCGCACAGGCGTGGCAAATACATCATGAAGGTGTTTTCAAACTGGCCGTAGATGTCTTTCTGAACCTTGTCGAAGTTCGCATCCTGACTGCGTTGGCTAAACTCGCCGCCCAAAATTTCTTCCCAGTTGGGGCCCCCGACGATCTTGTCCATACGTTCGCCGGTGATGGCGCTCACCGGGCGGGCGGTAGGGGGATGCTTCATTTCGGGGGCCGACTGCAGGTGTGCATAGTTGAAATCAAAAGGCTCGTAGTAGTCGTCTATCTGTGGCAGATGGGGGTTGGCAAAGATTTTTGACAGCAGCAGGGCCCGGCCACCCATGCGCGGCACCAGCTTGCCGTTGCCCTTGCGTTTCCAGCCACCTTTCCATTTTTCCTGATTCTCCCAGTCCTTGGGGTAGCCGATTCCGGGCTTGGTTTCCACGTTGTTGAACCACGCGTATTCCATGCCTGGACGATTGGTCCACACCTGTTTGCAGGTGACCGAGCAGGTGTGGCAACCAATGCATTTGTCGAGATTCAACACCATGCCGATTTGTGCGCGAACTTTCATGAATGTGCTCCTTTGGAAGCCGAGCTTCTCGATGCGCTGGCCTCGGCCAGCGTTTCGTCGAGCCATTCGACTTTGTCCATTTTTCGCACCAGGACAAACTCGTCACGGTTGGTACCGATGGTGCCGTAGTAGTTAAAACCGTAGCTCAACTGGGCATAGCCACCAATCATGTGGGTCGGTTTGACGACGATGCGGGTGACGCTGTTGTGAATGCCACCCCTGGTTCCAGTGATGGAGTTTCCGGGCGTGTTCACGATTTTTTCCTGCGCGTGGTACATCATGCACATGCCCTCATTCACCCGCTGGCTCACCACCGCCCGGGCGCTGATGGCCCCGTTGACGTTGAATAGTTCGATCCAGTCGTTGTCGACCAGACCGGCCTTTTTGGCGTCCACCTCACTGATCCAGACGCATGGCCCTCCCCGACTCAGGGTGAGCATCAACAAATTGTCGCTATAGGTGGAGTGAATACCCCACTTCTGGTGGGGCGTTATGAAGTTGAGCGCGATTTCTTTGTGTCCGTTCGGTTTGGCGCCTAGCATCTGCGCCACGGTTTTCAGATCAACCGGCGGCCGGTAGGCACACAAACCCTCGCCGAAGTCGAGCATCCAGGGGTGGTCCTGATAAAACTGTTGCCGACCCGTTAGGGTGCGCCAAGGAATGAGTTCGTGCACGTTCGTATAGCCGGCCGTGTAGCTCACATGATCACTTTCGATACCGCTCCAAGTCGGGCTGGAGATAATCTTGCGCGGCTGGGCCACCAGATCGCGAAAACGCAACTTCTCGTCCTGCTTGCCCAAGGCCAAATGGGCATGTTCGCGCCCGGTCTGCTTGCTCAGGGCCTCCCAGGCCTTGATGGCGACCTCGCCATTGGTCTCGGGGGCTAGGCTCAGAATCACCTCAGCGGCGTCTATGTCGGTCTCGATGCGCGGACGGCCTTTGGCTACGCCTTCGGCCGTGACCGCCCGGTTGAGTTCGCCGAGAAAGTGCACTTCCTCGTCGGTGTTCCAGCTGATTCCCTTACCGCCGTTACCGAGTTTCTCCAACAGTGGACCTAAAGACGTAAACTTTTGGTAGATTGCTGGGTAGTCACGCTCAACTACTGTGATGCTCGGGGCGCTCTTCCCCGGAAGTAACTCGATCTGGCCCTTCTTCCAGTCTTTCACCCCGAAGGCCTGAGCCATTTCGGCGGGTGTATCGTGCAACAGGGGTGTGAGAACCACGTCCTTTTCGAGGCCTAGATGGCCTGGAACCAGGTCACTGAAGACCTTGGCTATGCCTTTGTAGATGTCCCAGTCGGAGCGGCTTTCCCAATTGGGATCCACGGCCGCGGTGAGCGGATGAATAAACGGGTGCATATCGCTGGTGTTCAGGTCGTTCTTTTCGTACCAGGTGGCGGTGGGAAGCACGATGTCGGAATACAGGCAGGTGGTGCTCATCCGGAAATCTAAGGTTACCAGCAGGTCGAGCTTGCCCTCTGGTGCTTCGGCGTGCCATTTTACTTCCTGAGGGTGCAGGCCCTCCGCACCTAGATCCTTTCCCTGCACGCCATTCTTGGTCCCCAGCAGATGCTTGAGAAAGTACTCGTGACCCTTGCCGGAAGATCCCAAGAGGTTAGACCTCCACACGAACATCACCCGAGGCCAATTGGCGGGATCGTCAGGATCTTGACAACTCAGTTGGAGTGCCCCGTCTTTCAAACTCTTCACCACGTAATCTTTCGGTTCCAGCCCGGCTGCGGCCGAAGCCTTGGCGACGTGCAAGGGATTAGTTTTCAGTTGAGGGGCCGAAGGAAGCCAGCCCATGCGTTCCGAGCGAACGTTGTAATCGATGAAACTGGGGTTTTTTCCTGCCGAAGACTCGCCGCGGTCTTGGGCAAGAGGAGAGAGCACTTCGTTGACCCCAAGTTTTTCGTAACGCCACTGGTCTGTGTGCGCATAAAAAAAACTGGTGGAGTTCTTCTGACGAGAAGGTCGGCTCCAATCGGTGGCGAAGGCCAGCGGAACCCAGCCGGTTTGCGGCCGGAGCTTCTCTTGTCCCACGTAATGGGCCCAGCCCCCGCCGGATTGCCCCACGCAACCGCAGAGCATCAACAAGTTCATGATGCCACGGTAATTCATGTCGCTGTGGTACCAGTGGTTCATAGCCGCGCCGATGATGATCATCGATTTGCCTTCGGTTTTGGCCGCATTGTCGGCAAACTCACGGGCCAAAGTGATCACCGTCTGAGCCGGCACGCCTGTGATTTTTTCCTGCCAAGCGGGCGTGTAAGGAAAATCGTCAGCATAATCCCTTGCCACAGAGTCACCACCCAATCCCCGGTCAACACCGTAGTGGGCCACCAAGAGATCAAACACCGTGGCCACTTTTGTGTCGCCAGCGGCAAGTTTCAAGGTGATGATCGGGATCGGTCGGAGCAACACATCCCCACCCTGATCGTTGGCTGTGAAGGCTTCGGGGGCTGTGCCGCCAAAGTAGGGGAAGGCTGCGGTCACTACCTCTTCACGGCGATCAAGAAGACTCAAGGCGAGTTTGACCTCCCCGCCCCGACCGTCCTTGGACTCCAAGTTCCACTTGCCCTCGTCTTCGCCGGCTTTCTGGTTCCAACGAAAGCCAATCGAACCGTTGGGAACCGAGATACTGTTGGAAAGTTCATCCCAGGCAACCGTCTTCCAGTCGGGGTTGCTGGCTTGGCCGAGTTGGGACTCGAAGTCGCTGGCTCGCACGAAACGATCGGGGACCCAAGCGTCGCGTTGCTTATCGTGGCGAAGTTGCACCAAAAGAGGCAGATCGGTAGTGGTACGGGCATATTGGGTGAAATATTCACAAGGGTTGTCGACGTGGAACTCTTTGAGGATCACATGCCCCATCGCCATGGCCAAGGCGGCATCAGTTCCTTGCTGGGGATGCACCCACAGGTCAGAAAGCTTGGCCACTTCGGAATAATCGGGCGTGATGGCAACGGTTTTGGCACCCTTGTAGCGCACTTCGGTGAAAAAGTGGGCGTCGGGGGTACGCGTCTGGGGAACATTGCTTCCCCAAGCAATCAGAAACGTCGAATTGTACCAGTCGGCACTTTCGGGGACGTCGGTCTGTTCACCCCAAGTTTGTGGACTCGAGGGAGGCAGATCGCAATACCAGTCGTAAAAACTCATGCAAACTGCGCCGATCAGGCTTAGGTAACGGCTCCCTGCGGCATAGCTGACCATGCTCATGGCCGGAATGGGGCTGAAGCCAATGATGCGGTCGGGGCCATAGGTTTGAATGGTGGAAATATTGCTGGCTGCGATGATCTGGTTCACTTCGGCCCAAGTGGAGCGGACAAACCCGCCCAAACCTCGCCTCTGCTGATAGTCTGACCGCCTTGCCGAGTTGCCTTGCAAAGCCTTCCAAGCCTCAACGGGCTCCAAAGTGGCCCGCAGTTCGCGCCAATGCTTAAGCAACCGGCCACGGACCAGGGGGTGTTTTAACCGGTTGGCGCTATACATGTACCAGCTATAGCTTGCTCCCCGCGCGCAACCCCGAGGCTCATGATTGGGCAGGTCGGGACGGGTCCGGGGGTAATCGGTCTGCTGGGTTTCCCACGTGACGATGCCGCCCTTCACATAGATTTTCCAGCTGCAACTGCCGGTGCAATTGACACCATGGGTCGAGCGCACGATTTTATCGTGTTGCCAGCGGCCCCGGTAGCGTTCCTCCCAGGTGCGGTCTTCCAGGACCACACTGCCAAGCCGGTTGGAAAATGGCTCCTTGGGTCGGAGAAAGAAGCTCAGTCGGTCGAGAAAAACATTGGCCATGGTTGCCCCCCTGCTGCGTCTAGTGCGAACCCGTAGGAAAAGTCAAATTGCGTCCCATCAAAAAACCGGTGATTTTCTCAGCAAGGATTTTTAGACCCCGTGCGGCTGTAGAGCCACCAGTTGAGCACCGTGTTGAACCCAAAAAACAAAGCCGAACAGATAAACACGAAGTTGGGGCTCTTGAACTGCGCAAACGCCCAGGCAAACATCAGGCCGTAAATGAACGGACCGAAGGCGGCAATGGCTGCCGTGAAGCCCACCACGCCGGACCCTTGGCGGGGAGGAAACAGCATAGGCATTTGTTTAAAGGTGGACGCATTGCCCATCCCGGCAAAAAAGAAGATTCCGAGCATTGAGGCCACAAATGGTACGAACATTTCTGCGGTAGGGTTGGCCGTGAAAAACATGACCAGTACCGAGCTCAATGTCATGCCGATTCCAGCAAGGGTGGTCAGTTTTGCCCCGCCCCAGCGGTCGGCCAAGGGACCGCAGGCTACCCTCACCAGAGCTCCCACCAGCGGACCGAGGAAGGCAAACCCCAGCGGATCAGGAGGATTGGGAATACCTCCATAGACCTGCTTAATGAGAAGAGGAAAAGTACCCGAAAGGCCCGAGAAGGCGCCAAAGGTCATGAGGTAGAGGCTGGTGAGAGCCCAGGTATGGCCGCTCTTGAAAATATCAAACTGCTCTCTAAAGTTGGCCTTGATGGGAACAGACCTCAGTACTATCCAGGCCAAGCCGCCAAACACCACCACGAGAGGTATATAGATGGTGAGTGCGTTCTGCAGGTAGACCGGTACCACGGAGCCGCTGGCCTTGGTGAGGTTTTGCGGTGCCCCGAACAAGCTTCCGGCCAGCGCAAACCCGATAATCCAAGGAGTCAAAAACTGCACCACCGAGGCTCCGAGGTTGCCGATGCCCGCCTGGATGGCCAGTGCAGTACCCAATTTCCTCTTGGGAAAGAACATCGTTGTTGACGGCATAAACGAGCTGAAGTTGCCGCCGCCCATACCTGCGCAGAAAGCCAAAAACATGAGCACCCAAAAAGAAGTGTTCGGGTCCTGGACGGCGAAGTACCACCCGATGAGCGGAATCAAGAGCAGAAACGTGGCCACCGAAACCACCAGTCGGGTCCCTAGCATAGGCGTCAGAAACATGTGCACCAGTCGCCAGGTTCCGGCGGCCAACCCCGGCACGGCGGTGAGCCAAAACAGTTCGGCGGTGCTCAGCTGGAACCCGATTTGAGGTAGCTTGACGACGAGAGCGGAAACAACAAACCACGTGATGAAGGCCAAGAAGAGGTTGGCCGTGGTGATGGCGAGGGCGATATTGGCGGTTTTCTTTCCGGTAGTTTTCCAGAACTCTTCGTCTTCCGGCTCCCAGCGGTTCAACCAACTCTTTCCCCGAGGCATCGTGATGCTCATGGATTTCTCTCCCTGAGGACGATTCTAAGGCATGTTATCTTTTGCTTACTTGATCTAGCGCAAAGATCTCAAGGGACGTATGTTCATACTAAGGTCGTGCAATGGAAAGCTACCACCAAGTTCTTAATCCCAAGGGTTGCATCTGTTCCCCGGTCATCCGCAAGAGTGTCATCCGGAGGATTCCTTTCCTGCAAGGCGTTGGCGAGAGTACCTTCGAAAGCCTGGAAAAAAACTTGACCTCGCGCAGCCTCGTGGAGGCGATGGAAATTTCACCTTTACAGTACCAAGCGGGCCTGTTTGGCGTCGTTGCTACCGGTGCTCTCAAGGTATTCCGCCATGTTCAGGGAGACAACGTGGTCGTTTTTGATGTGCTGACAGCCGGAGACTTCTTCCTCTATACCGCCTCAGAACTCGATGGCCTGCGAATGTACACCTACCCCGACATTCTCCAGGCGATGACGACCACCTGCATTTTGGCGATGGACTTGGCTAGGTTGTTGCCTCTTCTGACAGCCGACACACGATTGGCACCGGCCTTCTTTTCTGAATTGGCCGACCGCCTGCGGCAAATCAGTGAGCGATTCATCCGTTGCAGCGCCTACCAGGCCGAACACCGCGTCGCTTACCTGCTTCAGTTTTTACTTTCCAAGGGTCCCAAAAAACCTGGCTACCCTGGACTGATCCCGTTCAATCTCCCCCGAAAGGATTTAGCGGCCATGGTGGGCCTTACCATGGAAACCACGAGTCGGATTCTGGCGTCTTTTGAAAAAGACGGCCTGATCACCTCGGGGCGCGGATGGGTCGAGCTGTTAAACTTCACCGCCATCGACAAGCTCTGCCAGGCGGAAAGCCTATGAGCGTGGTTGACCTCCTCGGGCGTCCCCTTCGGGACTTGCGGCTTTCAGTGACCGACAACTGCAATTTCCGTTGTAGTTACTGCCTCCCGGCCGAACTGTTTCCGGCTGATTATCCGTTTTTAAACGCCTCGCAGCTGTTAAGTTTTCCTGAAATCCTTCGGGTGGTCGAAGCTGCCCGGCCGCTGGGCCTCAAAAAAGTGAAAATCACGGGTGGAGAGCCCCTGCTGAGAGGTCTGTTGCCCAACTTGGTGAAAAGCCTCAAGACCCAATTTCCAGACCTGGAGGTGGGGCTGATCACCAATGGGCTTCACCTTCAACCGCTGCTGTCAAGATTTCGGTCTTCAGGTCTGGATTCGGTCACCGTATCGATCGATGCGGTCGACCCCGATGTGTTCTCTGCGCTTTCCGGGAATGGCCACAGGGTGGAAACCATCCTGAGCGCCATAGAGGCAACCCGGGAGGTGTTTGGGGCCGTCAAGCTGAATACAGTACTCTTAAGGGGTGAGAATGATGATCAGGTAGAACCTTTGGCGAGGTATTTCCGCAGGCCGGGTTTCAATCTGAGGTTCATCGAGTTCATGGACGTCGGTACCCTCAACGCCTGGAGCCCTGATCGCCTGGTGAGCGGGGCCGAGGTGCTAGCTAGGTTGCAAAGCCTAGCGGAGTCTGAGAATCTGGGAGACCTGATTCCTCTACCCAAGAGCCACCCTGGAGAAACCAGTGAGCGCTGGTCCTGGTCACAAGGTAATGGCGAGCTTGGCTTCATCAATTCGATCACGAGGCCGTTTTGTGGCGACTGCAGCCGTGTTCGTCTTGGTGCCGACGGAAGGCTCTACACCTGCCTTTTCGCGTCTTTAGGTTATGATTTGCGCTCGCCCCTGCGCGCCGGCGAAAGCACCTCCGAGTTGACCGGACGGCTAGCTCGCCTTTGGAGTGGCCGAAACGACCAGTACTCCCAGTTGCGGGGAGTTGGCTTCCAAACCAAGGGCAATAGTTCTCGCATCGAGATGTTTGCGGTGGGAGGTTAGTATGCTCAGCCACATTGAAAACGGCCTCCCGACCATGGTGGATGTGGGTGGCAAGGCGGTTACCAGGCGCACCGCTACCGCCAGAGCCGTGGTCGATTTTCCCCGGGAGGTCTTTGCACAGTTGCTCGGGGAAGGCTCTAAGGAGGTTTCCGACCTGGTGGGCCCTAAGGGGCCGGTATTTGCTACCGCCGTTGTCGCTGGTATTCAGGGCGCCAAGCGCACCAGCGAGCTGATTCCTATGTGCCACCCCCTACCCATCGACGGCATAGAGATTACCTGCAAGGTGCTCGGCGACCATGAAGTGGAAGTGCTTTGCACTGTTAAAACCACGCACAAAACCGGCGTGGAAATGGAGGCTCTCACCGGAGCCTCCATCGCTGCCCTCACCCTCTACGACATGACCAAGGCCCTGAGCCACGAAATTGTGGTGCGTCAACTCGAGCTGGTGCACAAAAGCGGTGGGAAGTCCGACCATGGAAGCGCCGATGTCGCACGCTGAAAAGGCTGCCTGGAGGTTTCACCCGTACGAGATAGCTTTGGTGGGGTACCAGAACTCGGGTAAGACGACGCTGGCCACCAAGTTGGTAACCGGGCTGGGTCTTTCTCTGGCCTACATCAAGCGGGATGCCCACCATTTTGACCTCGATAAACCCGGCAAAGACACCCATACGTTGTCGCGAGCTGGTGCCCACTCGGTGTTTATCAGCGACCGGAATCATCGCGCGCACCTGAGCCAGGAGCCGATGCACAGCATTTTGAGCCGCACAGACTTCCTAGAGGAAGATGCTGCTCTGGTGGAGGGCCATAAGTCCAGCCCGGTGCCGAAAATCGTGCTTTTGGACAACGATCTGGCTATTCTCGCTGACCCCACCCTAGAAAGGAACACGGTACTCGCCTACGCAGGGCCTTGGGCCTCGGCTCCCGACGGCCTTGATTTGCCGTATTTCTGCCGCGACGATGACTCAACCCTTACCGCTTTTATTCGGGGGTTCTGGGACGCCCAGACCGCGAGGAGACCCCTTTTGGGGCTGGTTTTAACCGGGGGCCGTTCCACACGCATGGGCAGAGACAAGGCCGCCCTGAGCTACCACGGCCAGCCGGAAGCCACAAGGATGTTTCACCTTTTGAAGGAGTTTTGCCCGGAGGTGTATGTGAGCTGCCGAGCCGACCAAGCTGATGACGCGGGCCGCCAGGGACTTCCCCAGATTCACGACACTCACCTAGGCTTGGGCCCCCTCTCGGGGCTTTTGTCGGCGTTTCAAGCGCGGCCCGAGGCCAGTTGGCTGGTAGTGGCTTGCGACCTGCCCGCTGTGGACCACGCCACCCTCGCCCACTTGCTCCAAGGCCGCAATCCGTTCCGTTTCGCTACTGCGTTTCGGGGACACGAGGAACTGCCTGAGCCGCTGTGCGCCGTGTACGAGCCCAAAGCGCGCTCGCGCCTCTACCAGTTTCTGGCCGCTGGGTACGATTGCCCGAGAAAGATGCTCATCCACTCGCCGGTCGCTTTGCTCGACTTGCCGAAGCCCGATCGACTTCGCAACTTCAACACACCGGAGGATGCCCATGCTTTCCACGGCTGAGGCCGACCGTCTTCTGGCCACCCTCCACCAGGTGGGGCGCGTCGAAACAGTGCCTTTGGCCCAAGCCGCCGGCCGTTGTCTTGCGCAAAGTGTGCTCGCCGACCGGGATGGGCCACCCTACCATCGGGTGGCGATGGACGGGTACGCCGTCGACGCTTCGGAAAATCTGGGCACCTGGATCGTGCGAGGCCTCCAGATGGCCGGAAAACCACCCCAAGAACGGAAGGGCCCCGCTACGGCCTTCGAGGTGTCTACCGGAGCGGTTTTGCCGGGAGGCTGCGATGCCGTGGTGCGCTACGAAGACACGAAGCGAACCGGCGACACCGTTTGCCTGAAGCCCGGGATACTCCTCCCGCTCCCCGGCTCGCACGTCCACCACCAGGGTACCGATTACCACAAGGGCGACCAACTGCTCGCCTCGGGTCTTATTCTTCGCTCGCCGCACCTGCACAGTTTGGCGAGCGCCGGTACTGATCCCGTTTCCGTCGTGAGCCGGCCCCGATGGGCCCTGGCAGCAACCGGAGATGAACTGGTTGAGGTCCGCGACCAACCCTTAGGCTGGCAAATCCGCCGAAGCAACGCGGCCGCCATCCTAGGTGAGGCGACGGCTTGGGGCCTCACACCCGACACAGAAACCGTGTTGCCCGACAACGGAGAGTCCTTGAAAGAGGGCTTGGAACAACTGCTGCCTGGTCTGGAGGTCTTGGTGCTCACCGGAGGGGTTTCCGCAGGAAGGCTGGATTTGGTTCCAGAGGTGCTCACGCAAATGGGGGCTCAAACGTTGTTTCACAAGATTGACCAGCGCCCGGGCAAGCCTTTATGGTGCGGACAATTGGGTTCCACAGTGTTGTTTGGCCTCCCGGGAAACCCGGTTTCGAGCCTGTTTGTGTTCCGCAGGTACGTTCTCCCCTGGCTATTGGCCTGTGAGGGTCGGCCGTTGGCAGAAACTCGGGTCAGGGTGCAAGGGCTAAAACCCCCCACAGGTCACCAGACGGTGTTTCTGCCTTGGAGCCGGGAGCACGGGGTTTTGGATTGGAAAGGCTCGGGAGATTTTCTGGCACTCGCGGATTCTGACGGGTTTATCGAAGTAGACGCCGAACCCCGCTCGCTCAGCGAACCCCGGGTGCACCAATGGGGGGGTTACTGGTGACACTCAAGGTGCGCTATTTCGGCCAGCTGCAGAACGAGGCTGGTTGCTCGGGTGAAACGCTGGAGACCCAGGCCACCAACGTGGCCGAACTCTGGAGGGAACTGGCTGCTAGGCATGGTTTCACCCTGGAGGCAAAGTTGATCAAAGCGGCTCAAGACGACGAGTTCTGCGACTGGGAGGCACCTCTTGCCAGCGCGGAAGTGGTCTTCATGCCCCCCGTTGCGGGGGGCTGACATGAACCGCTTTGTTCTCACCCAGGAACGCCTCGAGGACCTGCAGGAGTTCAAGGTGCCCGTCTCGAGCGGTTCGGTGGTGAGTTTTTGGGGTCGGGTTCGCAACCACAACGAAGGACGACCCGTGCACTCTCTCGACTACTCGGCCTACCCCGAATTGGCCGTGAAAGAAGGGCAGCGAATCCTCGACGAGGCCCTGAAGCGTTGGCAACTGGACGCCGTAAGGGCTGCCCACCGCGTGGGATCCCTTGGTTTGGGCGAGGCCGCTGTGGTGGTGGAGGTGGCGTCCGGCCACCGGGGCGAAGGCTTCGAGGCCTGCCGCTGGATCATCGACGAAATTAAGGCCAGGGTTCCCCTATGGAAGAACGAACACTACAGCGACTCTATTACGACCGCCAGCTAAGGGTACCCGGTTGGGGCTCCCAAGGACAGGAAATCCTAGCGCATTCCACCGTGCTGGTGGTGGGTGTGGGCGGTCTCGGTTGTCCGGTGCTCGCCGCGTTGGTGCGCAGCGGGGTGGGACGGCTGATCTTTTGCGACCCCGATACGGTGGAGGCCAGCAATCTCCCGCGCCAGAGCCTGTTTTCGGTGGCCGACGTAGGCCTTTCTAAGGTGCAGGCTGCCGCCCTGGCGCTGGCCGGCAGCAATCCTTGGATTGACCTCGAGCCCGTCGCCGAAAGGGTCACCGCAGCCAACGTACGCGCACTAGTGGAACAGGCAGACCTCGTGGTAGACGGCAGTGACAACTTTTCCACGAAGTTCCTGCTTCACGACGCCTGCCGCTCTGCTGGCAAGCCCTTTGTGATGGCCTCGCTGTACCAGTGGGAGGCTCAGGTGAACTCATTCGACTTTCGCAGGAGCGAGCCCGGATGCTGGAGATGCCTCTACCAGGTGGCTCCCGAGGATGGCTGCGTGGGAGTGTGCGCACAGGTGGGTGTGGTGGGTGCCTTGGCGGGGCTCGCGGGAAACTTTCAGGCCCTTACCGCCTTGCGGCTGTTGTTGGGCCTGGAAACCGCAACCGGTTGTTCCACCTGGGTGGTCAATGCCCTTGACCCCAGCCCGAGGCGGCTGAAGTGGAAACCCGACCCGGCCTGCGCCTGTGCCCGAGGCAAGGGAGACTGGCGGTGGCTGGAGGCCCTCACGGCAACCTCGCTTCGAGAACAGGCCCCGTGGAACCTAGTGGCGCCCGTCGACCGGCAGGTAGTCATCGACTTGCGGGAACCCCAGGAGATTCTCCCTCACGAGTGGGCGTGGTTCGAGGCGATCGGCAGCCGGGTGATCCACGCCCGGTGGAGCCAGTGGCATGCCTCCCAACCCAACTGGGACCCTTCCACGACCTACCTGCTGGTTTGTGCCCACGGCCTGCGTAGCTTGGCCGCCGTGCGAACCTTGCCGCCTTCGATCCGAGGTCTGTCCCTCACCGGTGGAATTGCCGAGCTGAAGGACATTATCGAGGGAAGGACATGAGGCTACCCGGCCTGGTGTTGATGCTTCTCGTTTTTGTCCCCTGGGCCGAGAGCGTTTGGGGGTTAGCTCCCATCCCTTCATTCAAGCTCCGCATTGCCACTGCCTCCAACCTCGCACCCGTGACCTCGGCCCTCACGGCCGGGTTCCAAAAGCGCTTCCCTGGTTCCGAGCTTGAGTTTGTGCTCGGCGCTTCCGGAGCCCTCACCACGCAGATACAAAACGGCGCCCCTTTTGATCTGCTGCTGTCTGCCGACGAGGAGTTTCCTCAGAGCCTTGCCGAACGGGGTCTGTCCCTCAGCCCGCCGCAGGTGTACGCCACCGGTAAACTCATCTTGCTTTCCACGCAAGTCGATTTGGCATCAGGATTGGTCGTGCTGACAGATCCCTTGGTTCGCCAATTTGCTCTTGCCAACCCGGAAACGAGTCCCTACGGACGCGCTGCCATGCAAGCCCTCAAAGCTTCGGGGTTATGGCCTGCTCTCAAGCCCAAAGCCGTGGTGGCGCAAACCATCACGCAGGCCGTCCAGTTCACCGTTACGGCTACGGGCATAGGACTGGTCAACAAGTCAGCCCTGTACAGTTCTGATCTTTCCCGTTACCTGAGTCAGGAAGGCCACCGCTGGCTACCCTTAGATCCGACGACTTACGCTCCGCTGAAGCAGGCGTTGGTTGTGCTGGCCCAAGGGTCGGTGGGCCGCGGGTCGGCCGCCGCTCGTGCGTTTGTAGATTATCTTTTGAGCGAGGGCCAGTTAGTTTTGGCAGGAGCCGGCTATGGCCCCCCTTGATTGGCAACCGCTGGCGTTGTCGCTTCGACTCGGGCTCTGGGTGGTCGGAGTGCTGCTGGTGGTCTGCCTTCCACTGGCCTGGCTATTTGCCCGTTCTCGTGGACGCTGGGTTCTTTGGGTTGAGAGCCTATTCTCCCTTGGGCTCGTGTTGCCACCCACCGTTCTGGGCTTTTACCTGCTGGTGTTCCTTTCTCCCCTGTCGCCGCTCGGGAGTTGGCTGGAATCCAGTTTCGGCCTGAGGCTGGTGTTCAGTTTTCCGGGACTCGTGCTCGCCTCGTGCGTAGCGGGTCTGCCCTTTATGCTCGCTCCGCTCGCCGCTGGGATCCGTGGTATTCCCGAGGCTCTGCTGGAGGCCAGCTGGACCCTCGGAAAGGGGCGCCTAGAAACCTTTGTGCGAATTGTGCTGCCCCAGCTTCGCCCGTCGTTGCTTGCCGGTGCCATAACCACCTTCGCCCATACGCTGGGGGAGTTCGGAGTGGTTCTGATGATCGGTGGCAGCATCCCGGGCGTGACGAAGGTTATTTCCATCGCCATCTACGAGCGCACCGAAGCCCAAGACTTCGCGCAGGTTCACGTTTATGCCGCAGTGCTGCTGGTTGTTAGCTACTGTGGCGTGGTGCTGTTAGGCAAGCTTGGGCAAAGGCCTCGCAGGGACAAATCTCGATGACCGAGTTTTACCTGCGAAAACACCGCCGGGCCACACCCCACTATCCCGGGTTTACCCTTGAAGTGGAGTTTGCGTTGATGGGTGGTAGCTTTACCGGCGTGCTGGGCCCCTCGGGAAGCGGAAAAACCACTTTGTTGCGTTGTCTCGCTGGTTTGGAGCAGGCCGATGAAGGCTTCCTGCGTTGCGGCGACGAAACATGGTTTGACAGTTCGCTTCACCGTCCCCCGCAAAAGAGGTCGGTAGGTATGGTCTTTCAAGACTATGCCCTCTTCCCCCACCTCAGCGCCCTCGACAACACCGCTTATGCCACCGGGGACCGCCGCGACGCCGCTGGTTGGCTAGAGCGTGTTGGGTTGAGCAAATACGCTGGCCAAAAACCCCACGAACTTTCTGGCGGTCAAAAACAGAGGGTGGCTTTGGCCCGTGCCTTGGCCCGGCGCCCTAAGCTTCTTCTTCTCGACGAACCTCTGAGTGCAGTTGATGAAGACATGCGCACCGATCTGGCCAAGCTTCTGGCCAAAATCCAGCGTGAGACCGGGGTTACGACCCTCTTGGTCACCCATTCCAAGGCCGAAATGGCCTCGCTTTGCTCCGAGGTGCTGGAATTGAAAGACGGAAAACTGGTCAATCGTCGTTAAGGGCGGTGAGCGGGTTCACTTGGCGGTGGAGTAACTTTGAAGTTCGATTACACGCTTAGGGGAACCCGGCCCGGCCGACAGGCCCTCGCTGCGCACCAGCATGTACGGTGATGCGGCAGAAAACCAGAGGTTGGAACTGCCAAACAGAGCTCCCAGAATTCCGCCTATGGTCAACTCGACATGATGGCACAGGTAGCTTCCCGCAGGCACGGTAAGGGTCTCATCGGCGAGAACCTTGATCTGAAGGCTGAAAGTTCCCGCCCCCGGACCCGTTGATCCGATAAAAATGAGGTCAGCCAGCGGCGAAGTGGCAAAAGGGTAGCCGCGCATCGTGAACGACAACGCAGAGATATCGCTCACCAGAAACTGGTTTCCGGTGCCCTTGATCTTTGAGGAAAGCACCTCGGTGGTTCTGCGCACCTGCGAGTCTGGGGTCGTAGTGGTTGTCTGGGTGTAAAATGGTTGCAAGGTGCGGGTGTCAATTTTGGAAAAACTTTCAGTACTTTCACCGCGCTCATTGAGCTCCAGCCAGGTTTTGCCTCCTTCGGAGACCAGCACCAATTCGTTCCGGTTGGTCGTAACCTTTTTGCCAATGGTCTGGCGATACACCGAGGTTTCGCGGGCGGCGAACACGGGCGCTTGGACAGCAATTTGGGCACTGAGTCCCATTGGCAAAACGCCACCGAGAAGCAGAAACAGGAGCCGGAGCAGAAACCTCGAAGATGAGAATATCATTCCAACAAACTAGGGTGTTTTTCCAATGGCGTCAAATTGTTATTGGGGGTCCCAAGGGCGTGGTTTGCCTAGGCCGTCTCAGGAATTTCCTGATTGCGTCTGGGGTTAGCTTCAAGGAATGATTGCTGCAGGTAAAGCCACCTACGACTACGCCTCGAAAAAGTACAACTTCTGGTGCAAGAACATGTTTGTTGCCGAAGCAGGACCAGCTAGTGGCGGAAACTCCTTTCTTGCTGTCGCAAGTGATGGCAGTACTTTTTTCAAGGCTTTTGGCGACGGCTCTCGGTTGGTCACGTCCATGACCTTCGCTAGCCCAAATAACGCTTACATCATCGGCGACACAGATGTCACGAACACCGTGCCGGCAGCAGACAAACTGTTCCTCGACGCTGGGCTGCCTTCGAAGACTTGGGCAAGCCTGTCAGCACCCGGTAGCGTTTACGATGGCCTGTACGGAACCAACGGAACTTTCGCAACCGAATTAGACGTCATCACCTATCTGCCATAAAAAAGCCTTCTGGGGCCAAGCCCACTTGAGCCGGGCCCCAAAAGGCTACAACAGGTAGCTCGTCCTAGAGTTCTAGCAGAGCGCTGAAACCAAACAAAAGTTTTGGCTTAACCGCTGTAACCGCGGTGATAGCAGCAAAACTGGGGTAGAAAAACGATGCGTTTGCACCGATGTTGAGGCCAAAAACATGCGCCGTAGCGAGCAACTTGACGTTGGCACCAGCGCTTAATGCCTTCTCTTCCCCAGAGCCTCCCAAAGGCTGGATGAGATTGACACCGACTTCGCCACCCAACCTAAGTATGGGGAGCAGATCGAAACCCAATCCACCGCTGAACATGGCAAAAATGGCGGGAGGATAGTCAATCCCGCCATCGGTAACGGCAGGTTCGAACACACCAGTTGCACTTCCTTCCAGTGGCCCTAACAGGAGGCGAGCCTCGCCACCGAACAGAAAGTCGTGAATCGAAAGCTTTTTGGCTTGATCCGTCTTATCCAGCGGTGCCATGTAGTAGGCTGTACCGCCGATCTGAAGCTGCGCAAAGGCAGGTAGGGAAAGGCAAAATAAGCCCAACGCCAAAATCAAAACTCTCTTCATGAAAACTCCTTCAAGGGCATTTATTTCCTTGTGGAAGAAACTATATCGCATCTTTTTGCAAAAGTCCATTTTGTTTAAAGTCCATTTTGTTTAAATTCCATTTTGTTTGTTGAGGGTACGAGACCAAGCCCGATAGGGACCCAGGTTTCCGCGGGTGGTCTTATTCGGCCTTCAGCTCGCAGGACTCGCCTGGGCCGAGAATAAGGCTGGCTGTTCCCCTAGGATCAGCAATTGTTCGCCCATCGCGTAGCAACTTGAGGGATGGATCAACTCGCAACATCAAAGTTCCTCCCACTCGAGCTAGAATATGGACACCTGTAATTCGGCCGAGGGACCATTGAAGGTCCAAAACAAAATTGCCTCGCACGCATAAGCCTCGTACGCTTCCGTCGGACCACTGCTTGGGTCCAGTACTGTCGGGGGCAATCAAAGGTTGGAAAAAGTTGACCCGAACCTGTTCGGCCTTGGTGAGCCTTTCCCCAATCAACGCTTTCGCCCCACTCCCACAAGCCGGGGCCAGGTAGCCGGTGCGCCCAAGGTTACGTTGACCTGACCGTCGAGGTGCAACCGACCTTCCTCAAACCCAAGGGTCAGGGTATAGGCAAACGGCGTCTCGATCAGCCTAGCGGTAATAACCAAGGTTTGCGGTCCCGTCCAAAGGAAGGCAGCGCGTACCCGCGCGTTTGCCACGGGCGCCTTCGGATAAAAGAGTTCCGCCTTGGGAAATAGGTCAGAAAACGACTCGCGCCAAAGCGCCCGGCCTGCCTCGAGCCGGTGGGTCCCGTGTTTGTCGATCATGGTGAGAACCAAGCGGTTTTCCTCAAACTCCACCCAAACGTCTCGGACACCGAGGGTGTTGGCCTCGAGCCTGAACTTGCGTGCCGAAAGCGCCGGTTCTTGCTGCGAACGCGGTTCACCGGCAGGCAGGGGCAAGGTAAGTCCACCCATTTGGATTGTAAGGGCCTTGTTCCTAGCCAGGTCGGCGGGCAGGGGTTGCTCCGAGAGGCTCGGCAAGAGGTGCCACATCCGGTCGAGGGCTTTTTGCGTGTCGTTCAGCGCCGCGGTAATTGCAACCACCAGGTCGCTGCCGGGCACCACGATGCAGAACTGACCAAAGGCTCCGTCGGCCCGATAACTGCCGTGGCCGCCTTGCCAGAACTGATAGCCGTAGCCTTGCCGCCAATCAGCGTTGGAATTAGGTGCGAAGCGGTCGTTTTCCACCTGTTTGGAGGTTGCCTTTTCCACCCAGCCGGCGGGTATAAGCTGTCGGCCCTGCCAGTTTCCTTTTTGAAGGTACAGTTGGCCAAACTTGGCAATATCTTCGGTTTTCAGCGAAAGGCCAAAACCTCCGGTGCGGTGTCCCTGCGGGTCGGTTTCCCAAGAAGTGACCTGGATTCCCAGAGGGTCAAACAACAGGGGCCTCAGGTAAGTTTGCAGGTCGGTTTGCGCCACCTTCTCGACGATCACCCCTAAGAGGTGGCTCGCGCCGCTGTCGTAGGAAAAAGGCTCACCGGGGGCCTGCAACCACGGTTGGGCGAAGAAACCTTTTACCCAGTTCCCCGTGCGGTCGGTTACGGCTTGTACAATGCTGTCGGTAAGCCGGCCACTACACATGGTGAGCAAGTGCCTCACCTTCAGTGCCGCGAGGTGACGGGAAGGCCGGGCTGGGGCGAGGCCCGGGAAGTAGCTGACAACTTTATCGTCCAGCGAAAGCAAGCCTTGGGCCTCTGCCAAACCTACGGCTGTGGAAGTGAAACTCTTGGTGAGCGAGTACAACAGGTGGGGTAAGTCGGCCTCGTAGGGCCGCCACCAACCCTCGGCTACCACGTGGCCATGGCGGACCACCATCACGCTGTGGAGCTCTGCAAGTTCGGTATCCAAAGCGTCGACAAACTTGGCCAGCTCGAGACTGGAAACTCCTTGAGACTCGGGGGTGGCCCTTGGCAGTTGGTAGTGGCTCATGGTTGACTCCTTTAGCAGTCATTGTAGTTCAAAAAAGATTTCCGTATTCAACTGCTGACCAAAAGCGATTTTGAGTGCTTACTGAGAAAAATATGTTTTAAGGAGAAGAACCTTGCAAAAGCGAAAACTAGGCAAAGCCGGGATGGAGGTTTCAGAAATCGGTTTTGGAGCGTGGGCGATCGGCGGGAGTTGGGGTCCGCAAAACAATCAGGATTCGGTTGCAGCTCTTCACAAGGCGCTGGATTTGGGGGTGAACTTTATCGATACGGCTGCCGGTTATGGCGATGGAAAAAGCGAAAAGATCATCGCCGAGGTGCTGAAGTCGCGCAACGAGAAGGTTATTGTGGCCACCAAAACTCCGCCCGTGGCTGGAAATTGGCCTCCAAGTCCCTACGACAACGTGGATGAGCGTTACCCCGAGAAATACCTGCGTCAAAATGTGGAAGAACGTTTGCGCAACCTGAACGTAGACTGCCTCGATGTTTTGCAGCTCCACACCTGGACGCGAGCCTGGAACCGTAACCCCCGACCTTTCGAGGTCCTGCGCAAACTGCAGGCCGAGGGCAAGATTCGCGCCATTGGTGTTTCGACGCCGGAACAAGACCAGAACTCGGTAATCGACCTGATGCGTGGTGGTTGGGTGGACACAGTTCAGGTGATTTACAGCATTTTCGAGCAGGAGCCAGCCGCAGAGCTTCTGCCGGTTGCCCAGGAAACCAAGGTTGGCATCATTGTGCGGGTGGTGTTCGATGAGGGCGCCTTGACGGGCAAGTTCACTTCCGCTACGAAGTTTGCCTCGGATGACTTCCGCAATCGGTATTTTGAGGGCGACCGCCTCGAACGGGCTGTGAAGCGCGCCGCCAAGGTGCAAGCAGATCTTTCCCACACCGGATTATCGCTGGCCGAAGTGGCCATTAAGTTCGCCTTGATGCATCCGGCGGTAAGCACCGTGATTCCTGGAATACGTACACCGGCTCAAGCCGAAGCCAATACGAGCGTGTCGGATATGCCCGAGCTTTCAGAAGATTTGATGGCTAAATTGCGAACCCATTATTGGAACCGAGGATTCTGGTATGGAGGCAAGTAAGGGGTCGAGGGTCCCAATGAAGTGCCTGCCAATCCTGATCGTTATTTTGGGCTACTATCCCCTGGCAGCTTCCCCTGCCTTGCCGGTTACCCTGTCTGACCCTGTCGCCTATCCCGGAACCGTGGTTGCAATTGTACCTGCGGGCCCCGTGGTCAGAGTTCCAGACAAACTTTTGCCCGGGCCCAAGGATGCTAACCTGAAGCTCTGGGTTTCCGACCCTCGAAGGCCTGCCCTTGGTCTGGCGGGTGGGGGTATTTGGCTACAACCCACTGGCGGTCAGTGGGCCCATACGGATGCCCGTGAGGATGGGGCTGTTTTTCTGCGCTTGGCCCCCGGAGCCTACGACTTGGACTCCTGCGAGCCTGCAGGGCCGGCGGGGGCAGGTATGCTCCGCCATCGCTACCACCTAACCGTCGGTAAGGATAGAAAAGTTTCGATTCAAGGCCTGAATCCCAACGCGAACGGCTTTTTCGGCCTCGTACTCGACCTGGCTCAAGGCCGAGATCCTGTGGCAGAACTTGCCAAGCTCCAGGCTGCTTCTGATGAGGCTCAAAAACTCTGGACTCCAACCAGTCCCGCCATGCTCAGAGACCAAACAACGGCTCCGGGGGCTCCCCGAAACGGTTTGTCAGCCGGTTTTCCCAAGAGCCCTTTCCGACTGCCTTCCTTCGGACACGTAAAGGCCCTGATCGTCGCAGTAGATTTCCCCGACGTACCAGGTGAGGAAAGCCCGAGCCTCCTGTTCACTCCCGTGGCTGTTGGCGTGCGGGACTTCTTCTATCGTGAATCAGGGGAACGCTTGGCCTTCGACTTCTCCATCGTGCCCAAATGGACCCGCCTTCCTTTCACCTCAAAAGGTTTCGTACCCAGTGCTCAAGGAGGCGGTGAGGCGGCCGGGAATTACTTCGACCGACTGATTAACCTGACCTCTGGTTCGATAGACTTTTCCACCTGGGACGTTGTGTATTTCTTGGTTCCCCCTAAAATGCCGGCATCAACAATGCCCATTGGTCCCGCATATCTCGGTCCACACTTGACACCCTCAGGAGTTCTGTTGAATGCGGTCACAGGGGGTGCCGACATGTACGACTACTACCGGGGGGGCGACCCTGGCTCGGGCTGGCGGTGGATGTCGCATGAGACGGGCCATCTGTTGGGATTTTTTGACGAGGATTGGCACCATCAGAGGCCCACACTTGGTTCTTGGTCGATCATGGCGCAAAACTGGTCCACCGAGGCTTTTGAGTTTGGTGCCTGGGACCGTTTTCTTCAAGGTTGGCTCGACCCCGTCGACCTGACGATTCTCGATCTGGCCACAGCAGCCCGCGGTACCACGGTAAAATTGGCTCCGGTTGTTCGTCCCGGTCAGGGTCCACGAGGCCTCTTGGTTGTGTTGTCAAAAACTTTGGTTCTGGTGGCAGAATCCCGCAGGGCCGAAGGCTTCGACCGGTTGGCCCCCGGACAAGAGGGGCTCCTAGTCTACACCGTCGACATGACCCGTGACACCCTCGAAGGAGGCTACGTAACGCTCCCTCGCAACGGAGCAAAGAACCCCGAGTTCACCGACGCAGCCCTGAAACCAGGCGACAAGATCTCTGTGGCTGGCCTCACGGTGGAGGTAACGGTTGCCGATGCAGACGGCGACACGGTGCTGATCCGCGGAAAATAGCCCACCCTCCTTGGAGAGCGAAGGAGCACCGACTTGCAAAGAAGTTTTCTGGGAAATCGACGAGAGAAAAGGCTGACTAGCAACCTTGAACCAAGGACTCCGGGCAAATCCTTGATTTTGATGCGTTGATGCGATAGCATCTAATGCATGAGGACAACAATAGACCTTGATGCTGATGTTCTGCAAGCAGCCCGCGAACTGGCCCGATATCGCCGGGTTTCTCTCGGCAGAATGATTTCCGAGCTCAGTCGGGCGGCCCTTGGCAAAGATTCAGAGGCCACCACCACGTCGCAGGTCTTGGTTCGCAACGGAGTCCCCCTGCTGCCGCGTCGGGCCGGGGAACTAGTCACATCGGAACTGGTCCACCATTTGGACGATGCAGATTGATAGCCCGATGCCTCTTTGACGTCAATGCGTTGATAGCCCTGGTTGATCCCAACCATGTCTTTCACGACCACATGCACGCTTGGTGGGAACTACACCGCAGTTCTGGCTGGGCAAGTTGCTCGCTGACCCTTAATGGCGCCCTGAGGGTCATGAGCCAACCTGCGTACTCGGAACACCCATTTTCCCTGGGCGAACTGGCGCGGACTCTTCGAGCTTTCCAGCAAACAACCGACCATGAGTTCTGGCCCGAGGATCTGTCACTGCTCGACGAGAGCCGCTTTGACCTCCGCTGGGTGGTCGGTCACCGACAAATCACGGATGTCTACCTTCTCGGGCTAGCGGTGCAGCGACAGGGAGTGTTAGTGACGCTGGACACCAGCATTCCGGTCGCGGCGGTGTGTGAAGCGACCGGCAGTAGTTTGGTGTCCCTCTGAACTAGGTCCGTGCATCATAGGACTGTAAGATCATGAGACCAGCTGGGCTCGAACCAGCGACCTACAGCTTAGAAGGCTGTTGCTCTATCCAACTGAGCTATGATCCCGTTAAAATGGAAGACAAATCGGGATGGTGAGATTCGAACTCACGAACTCTTGCTCCCAAAGCAAGCGGAATAGACCGCTATCCGACATCCCGTTCAAGAGTCATCATATGATCACAAATTCTGACCGTCAAGCAAGCCCCTTGCACCTGTCTCTGATTGAGAAGCTCAACCGCCTCCACCCCGACACCACGCCCATGCTCAGTTTTCGTAACCCTTTTGAACTTTTGGTGGCCGTAATCCTTTCGGCGCAATGCACGGATGCTAAAGTCAACGAAGTGACTCCCGTGCTTTTCAGGGCCTTCCCAGATCCGGCTTCCCTCGGCGCAGCGAGCCTCCCGGTGGTTGAACGAATCATTTATTCCACCGGGTTCTACCACGAGAAAGCTTTGCACATCATCGCGACCGCCGCGTTGATTCACTCGACCTACGCTGACGAAGTCCCTATGGGAATGGAGGAGCTCACCGCACTGCCCGGAGTGGGACGCAAGACCGCCAATGTGGTTCGCGGGCAGGTTGCCGGACTTCCGGGCATCATCGTCGATACCCACTTCAAACGCGTCACTCGTCGTCTGGGGATGACCGAAGAGACCGAACCCCTAAAAATCGAGCGGGACCTGTTGTCTTGGGTTCCTGAAATGCTGCAGTATCCTTTCTCGATGTCGGCTAACCGGCATGGCCGCGCGTATTGCCACGCGCGTAACCCGCGCTGTGGGGAATGTCCGGTGCAAAAACTTTGCCCTAGCGGTTAGACCAGGTATGGGGAGCTGCGCTCGATTGACCCCCCTTGCTCCGTAAGGCTAGTGTGATGGGATGTTGCAGTTGCCTCGCGGCGTTTTGCTGATCGTCTTGATTTTTTGCTTGGGTAGTCTGCTCCAGGCGGACGAGGCTGGGTCGAAGGTCCGCGTGCAGATCAACGCCGCCAGCGCCCAACGACTGTTAGAACGCGACCCACGGGCGACGCTGGGTGGCCCGCCTTTCCGTCTTTCCCCGCGTTTTGAGCTGATTGACTCCATCACTCGAACCCGTGCCAGCCTCAAGCTGTCGCCACAGGGCTATTGGGTGTTTGAGTTTGACCTACCGGCCGATGCCAACCCCCGGGTTCTCCATCGCCTTTTGTTGCACCCCTTACCGGATGTGGGTGGTGAGGCCATTCGGGCGCTGATGGTGCTTCAGGAACTTTGGGCCGAGAGTGACATCTACCCCTTAGTGCACGATGCACCGGCTTGGGCCAGTGGTTCCCGCGACCCTCGTTTTGACCCGAAAACCGGGATAATTGTCGTCACTTTTCCGTTACACTGAGAGGGGAGAGCATCATGAACTACGATTTTGAGACTGTCATCAACCGAGGTGGCACCCTTTCGCTCAAATGGGACGCCACGCACCAGGGGGAGGGCCTGTCTCCTGTTATCCCGCTCTGGGTTGCCGATATGGACTTTGCGGTGGTTACTGCCGTCTCAGAGGCTCTGAGGGCGCGGGCAGCCCATCCAGTTTACGGTTATACGACACCACCTGGAGCCTATTTTAAGGCCGTGCGAGCATGGCATAGCCACCGATACGGACGCAAAATCGAGCCGGAGCACCTGCTGCTCACCCCTACGGTGCTGCATGCCATGAGCATGGCGCTACGGACCTTCACGAGCCCTGGTGACCCGATTTTGAATATGCCCCCAGTGTATTTTCCATTTTTTCGCATGGTTGCGCTTCACGACCGGGCAAGCGTCGAGGTTCCCCTTCAGCGGGAGGGCACGAGGTGGAGCCTGGAGGCCAAGGCTTTGGAAACGAGGCTCACCGAAGCCTTTCGCGCCGGTACACCAGTCAAGGCTCTTTTATTGAGCAACCCGCAAAACCCAACAGGTCGGGTTTGGAGTCGAGACGAACTGGGATTTCTAGCAGCGCTGGCGAACGAGTTCGACCTGATGGTACTCAGCGATGAAATCCATGCCGACCTCATTGCCCCGGGAAAAACTCATGCGAGCGTTTACGACTTGCCGGAGCTTGCCTCGCGGAGTGTGATTTTTGCGGGGCCCAACAAAACCTTTAACTTGGCGGGCCTAGCGATCAGCCATGTTCTGGTCCGCGACCCTGTACTGAGGTCAAAACTGAAGAGGACCATCGAAGGCGACTTCTTTGAACAACCCAACCTGATGGCGATGACGGCCGCGGTTGCTGCCTACGAGAACGGGGGGCCTTGGCTCGATGAGCTGATGATGGTGATTCAGGCCAACTTGGCTACCCTGCGGGTTTTTTTGGAGAGTTGGGGCCTGGAAGCCTGCCCTTTGGAGGCGACTTACCTAGCTTGGGTCGACTTTTCTCCGGTGATTGGGCGGCTCGGATTCACGGACGATCGAGACCTCGCCAGGTATTTAGAAGAAACAGGGCGGGTGAAGATGACCCCCGGCAGCATGTTTCGAACCGGCGGTGAAAATCATCTGCGCATCAACCTCGCTACCCCGAACCTGCTTCTAGTTACCGGGCTTTCCCGGTTGGATGGTGCCCTTAAGGCCCGTCAAACCCAACCTTAGCGCAGCGGGAGTACCGGCAGAGGCACCGTGGCGGGAAGCGGAATCTCAACCAAAATCACATGGTCGGGGCGGGTGCCAGCCACCGTTTTGCCCGGCGCGCCCAGCCATTGGTCGCGGGTGAGCTCCCGGGGTCCCTGAAAAATCGCTACCCTGACGTCTCCGTCGAGACCCACCCAAGGTAAGACCAAGGCGGGTTCCTGAAACTTCACCGCCGAGGCGGCCCCGCCGACGGCCGACTGTGTACTCAACGTGGCCAAATAGGCCTTTCCAGGCTTGGTCACCGCCAAGAGGTGCATCAAAGGAGCAAAGTCCTCGGTGGCAAACCCGGTGCTGTCCTGACTTTCCAAATAGGGCACCGAAAGCACATCGGCACCTTCGTTGGTAACTGGACGGCTGGGGTAGCGGGCCTGGAAAACCGTTAAGCCGAGGTTGCGGATCCAATCGAGGCTGAAGGAAGGATCGGTGGTCAAATCGCCGGGCACCAACGCTTGGGAATACCCCGGGAGGTTGCTACGCGGTTCCAAGAGCTTGGCGAGTTCGGGCGGTTTCGACTGCCAGCCTCGCAGGACCCCGGTCACAAACCAATGGGCCAGACCCCACGGGCCCAAGCCACGAGCAGCCTCGCCCTCCTGACCGGGCACCCGCGACCAACGGCCTCGAGGCGCCCCTGTCGCATCTGTCCCATCGGGCCGGGTCTGCGGCTCTTGAAGCCACAAGGCCGTTTTGTCTACTGGAATGGTCGAGAGAACTTTGTGGACCACCCCTTGCAGGGTTTCGATCCGGGAGTCTTCGCTACGAGCGAGGGGGAGAAGCTCTCCCCAATTGATCTGCTGTTGGGTTCGCTTCCAAACCCAATCGTCCTCGCTGACCACCAGATCCTGAAGGTTGCCCGGCACTTCCCAACCTCCGGTCACCAGACGGCCCGCGAGAAACAAGTCCAACCTCGTGCGCCGCAGGTCTTTTGTCGGCGACAAGCGCACCCAGGTGCCGTTACTACCCACCCTGTGGTCCTGATCGGAGCGAGAGGCCAAAATGATGATGCGTATTTCACGCAGCCGCCCCAACCCGTCACGGAACACCACCCAAGTTCCGGCTCCCCAGCTTTCGCCGGGCTCATAGCGGTATTCCCACAACTGAGCGTCTTCCTTGCCAGCAACCGCCAACCTGAGAGTGAGGTTGACAGGGACCTCCCCTTCCAAGGTCAGAGATTGAGGTTTGAGCCGTTCTACGGGGGTTTTGAGAAGCAATTGCAAAGAGGATTCCGACTGCCGGGCCTTCGCCGTCGGCGGAACGGTGTCAACCTCCTGCCCACCGGTCCAACCGCTGGCGGCGTTTAGGGGCAAAGCGCTAGCCAGAAAGATAGCCGCCGCGACCGCCAACCCTCGAAAGCGCCTGCCTATGGGCTTCATTCGCGACCGCCCTTGACCTCGAGTTCGATAGGCACATCAGGAAATCCCAAGTCTTTTCGGATGCGGTTGACAATGTATTCTGTGAGCGAGCCTGGGGTATCTTTGCCGTGATTGCCAAAAGCCACAAACTTCAGCGGCAGCGTGCTCACCTGGGTCAAATACCGAATCTTATACACCACACCTTTGATCTGGTTGGTAGGCATGTCGTCCATCCAGATTTTGAGCATGTCGTTGAGCTTCGGAGTCTCGATGCGCTGGTGCAGCTGGCGGTTGATTTTCAAAGTGGTAGCCAGCAATTCCGGGATGCCGGTCCCCAGGTGTGCCGAAATCGGAATCACAGGGGCAAAGTCGAGCACGGGAAAAAGAAACCGAACCCGATCGGTATAGGCTTCCAGCTGGTTCTTCACTTTGGGCAGTAAGTCCCATTTGTTGAGCGCCAAGATGACCCCCCGGCCCTCTTTCACGATCTGATAAGCGATTTTCTTTTCTTGGTCGGTCAGGCCCTCTACGGCGTCGATTACCAGCAACACCACGTCGCTTTCCTCTATGGTCTTGAACGCCCGGTTCACCGAATAGTACTCAACGTTCTCATGGACCTTGCCCTTACGGCGGATTCCTGCGGTGTCGAGCACGCGGAACATCGAGCCTTTGTACTCGAAGCGCCCCTCCACGGGGTCACGGGTGGTTCCTGCTTCGGGCGAGACAAGGGCGAGTTCCTGCCCTGTGAGACGGTTCAGGAGCGTCGATTTTCCGGCATTTGGTTTGCCGAGAATGGCCAGTCGGATGTCGGGAACCGGTGGATGCACCACGCCGTCGTGAAATACCAGCCGTGATTCCATCAGCTCTTCCAACTCGTCAACCTTGCGGTTGTGGGCGGCGCTGATGCACACGAAATCGGAAAAGCCCAACGAGTAGAACTCTCCTGCCAGGATCTCCCTTTCCACGGTGTCGGCCTTGTTGAGCACGACAATCAGCTTGCCCGCTTGGGGCCGCAGCAATCGGATGAACTCCTCGTCTTCGGGAGTAAGTTCGGTAATGTCGAGCACTAGTAAAATAAGGTTGGCCTCTTCCGCCTTGGCAATGCTTCGGGCCGTCACCTGATGATCGAGTGCATTCCCCTCGGTTTTGTAACCGCCGGTATCTACGAGAAGGCAGGGCTTACCTCCTAACTGCCACTCCACCTCGATAGGGTCACGGGTTACGCCGGGTGTAGGATCGGTGATGGCTTTGTGGCTCCGCAGCAGGCGATTGAACAGGGTGGATTTCCCCACGTTGGGCCGGCCGACGAGGGCGACCTTGGGCATGGACTCAGTGGTTGCACTCACTTGGTGGAAAACCTTCCCTTGGAATAGGCTGTGATCACTTCTTCAATTTCCGAACTGCGGGCCATAGGCAGCACTTGGTCTACCAGTTGTCGCACTTCGGTAGACGACACCGACCGAATAACCCGCTTCACGGCAGGTAGGCCCAGCGCGTTCATGCTGAACTCGTCGAGACCCATCCCCACCAACAACAGCGCCATTCGTGGATCGCCAGCCATTTCGCCGCACATCCCCACCGGAATGCCCGCCTCATGCGCATTTTCAATCACCATACGGATGAGCCTGAGGACTCCGGGGTGGAAAGGTTGGTAAAGGTGGCTAATGCGTTCATTTCCACGGTCGACGGCCATCGTGTACTGAATCAGGTCGTTGGTTCCCAAGGAGAAGAACTTCACCATTTTGGCCAGGTGGTCGCTCACCAGGGCAGCAGAGGGCACCTCGATCATGGTTCCCACGGGTACCTCTTCGTCAAAGGCTATGGCTTTTTCGCGCAGTTCCGCTTTGGCTTGCTCGAAACACAAAAGGGCTTCCTCGAGCTCTTCCACGCCCGAAATCATGGGAAACATGACCTTGAGCTTGCCTTCCACCGACGCCCGCAGCAATGCTCTCAACTGGGTCAGAAAGACCTCGCGCAAGCTCAGGCTGAAACGGATGGCCCTCCAGCCCAACAGGGGATTCTCTTCCTGACCGGAAAAGAAACCGGGGACCAGTTTGTCGCCTCCAAGGTCGATGGTTCTGATGGTAACGGGTCGGCCAGCCATACCCCGAAGCACACGTCCATAGGCCTGCGCTTGCACATCCTCGCTCACTTCCACCCCGTGCTGGATGAATAGAAACTCCGAACGGTACAGCCCGATACCCTCAGCACCGTTAGCCAAAACGATGTCGACTTCTTCGGGAATCTCAATATTCGCCAGCAGGTGATGCACTTTTCCGTCAAGAGTTTCTGCGGGCTCGTCGGTGGATTTCTGGGCGTCCTTGCGGGCTGCCTCGTACACTTTTTTCCGGTTTTGGTATTGAGCGAGAACCTCGGGAACCGGATTTAGGATCACCACCCCATCGTTTCCGTCAATGATCATCATCTCGCCATTGCGAACTTCGCGGCTTACCCTTCCGGTACCTAAAACAGCTGGAATGCCAAAAGAGCGCGCCAAAATGGCCGTATGGTTGGTGGTGCCACCCTGGTCCATCGCCAGACCAAGAACAAACTGCCTTCTCATGCCAATGGCATCCGAGGGAAGCAAACTGGTGGTGACGACATTCACCGCTGAGGACAACTGGTCCAACGACGCACGGCCGGAGGTTCCCAGCAATTGGGCCAATATTCGCCGCGAAATGTCACGGATGTCGAGCATTCTATCTTTGAAATATGCGTCGGTAAGCATCGAAAGCTTGATCATCAGGTCTTCGGCTACCGATTCGAGAACCCACTCAACGTTCTTGTGTGTCTTCAGAACCTTCTTTTGCACACTCGACTCCATTTCGGGGTCCTGAAGCATCAGGATGTGGGAGTCTAAGAGAGTCGGATCGACTCCAATTCCACTGCGAAGCCGCAAACGCTCGAGTTCGGCGACGGCCCGCGACACGGCAGCCCGGTAGCGTTCCATTTCACCACCCACGGCAGACGCTTCAATGGTGATTTCGGGAATCTCGAGATCGTCGTCGTTGTGCAGGTGCACCGGGCCGATGGCGATTCCAGGCGAGGCTGGAATGCCCCGAAACTCTTTCATGATGGTAGTATACCGGTGTCAGCCACCCCGGTCAAAGGGGGATTGTCAGTCCGGGCGGTCGGAGCTTAGACTGTTTCCAATGGCGAAGTTCCGACCGCCCCTGTGGGCCCTGATTTGGCTGGCGCTGGTACTTCTGGCCGGTGTAATTTTGCTGGCCAATACGGCCATTGTGGAACGGCTAATGGATTCAACGGGTTTAACGGCCATGCTGTACCCGGGTGGCCGGTCTGCTCTGCCAAAGGTCGTTCATCCGGCTCCCGAAGTTCCCGAGGCGGCGATTCCAGAGGTGGTTGTCCCCGATATTACTCCCCTCAGTCCCCCTGAGGTGGTGGTGCCGGAAACGAGCCCGGTACCACCATCGGCATCGGTCGTCAACGAGCCCCCTCCGCTTCCAGCTACGCCCAATAGTTACCGCCTCTTCTTCTCGCGCCTAGGTCCCGACGGAAGAATGGAAGCGGTTGAGGTGGTACGGGAGTTACCCGCCGGAAGCACACCGTTGACGGCAACCTTGCGTGCCCTGTTGCTGGGCCCGACTCTGCAAGAAAAAGCCCAAGGAGCCATCACCCTGATACCGCAAGGTAGCAAACTGTTGTCGGCCCGCCTCAAAAACTCGACAGCCGTTTTAAGCTTCAGCGAGGAGTTTTCGCATAACACCCTGGGTAACGAGGGCCTTTTGGGCGAATTAAAGCAGGTGGTGTGGACGGCAACGCAGTTTCCCACTGTCAACGACGTTCAGTTTCTTATTGGCGGTCAGTACCGCGACAGCCTTGGAGAAGAGGGCCTGTCTATCGCCCAGCCGTTGGGACGCTCGTCTCTCCCCTAACCGCAAACCAGCCAGGCCAAGTATTCTTGATTCCCTTTGCGCCCCCTCAGGGCAGACGGCAACCACTGTTTCACGAAAACTCCCTCGGCCTTCAGGTCAGCCTCTAAAGCCTCTAGAATAGCAGGAACAGCAGCAGGATCGACAATTCCTGTGAAATCGGCGGGAGCGGCCAGCCATTCAAACTGCGGCTTCACCAACGCAACCAGCCATTTTTCTCGGGTCAGCGCCAAGAGGTGAGCTGCCGCCTTACGCAAGGAGCGAAACGAAAGGTCGGCCACCGCGGCGTCCGGTTGCGGATCTAGCAGTTCCAGCGACATGACATTAGTCCCTTCGCGGACCGATACCCGCGAATCCGAGCGCAGTTTCCAGTCCAATTGGGCTATCCCCACATCCACCGCATGGACCACACGTGCCCCCCTCTGCAAGAGGGCGTCGGTGAAGCCCCCCGTGGAGCAACCCGCGTCAAGGAACACCTTGCCCTCAATAGGAAGATTCCATGCCACAAGGGCGGAGTCGAGCTTGAAGCCTCCCCGACCCACAAACCGTTTATCCGAGATGACAACCTCACCATCAAGGGCAACCTTGGTCTTGGGGTTCTTGTACACACTTCCGTCTACTTGGACATCACCACAAAGGATGCGAGAGAACAACCTCTCCCGAGGTACCTCCGGATACAGTTGCACGAGGAGGTCCAAAAGGATCAAAGTTCGACGTTTCATCTTTCGAAACGGACGATGGAAAGAGCCTTCCCCGTGGCCCGGTCTGCCCGGATCACGACACCCCGCGCCGTTCCTTGGTTCTGCAAAATCTCGGAACGCAGGGGAACGAGGGTCAACGCCCGTTCAACACTGATAGCCGGGTCACCCCCGATTACCGAAGCATCGGGACCACACATCCCGAGATCAGAGATGTAGGCGGTACCTCCGGGGAGCAGCCTTTCATCAGCGGTCGCCACGTGGGTGTGGGTCCCGACCACGGCAGTTACCAAACCGTCGAGCCAGAAGCCGAAAGACTCTTTTTCGTCACCAGCTTCGCAATGAAAGTCGACCAGAATAAGTTTGGCCGTCTGGGAGACCGATTCCACCAGTTCCTTGGCCCGGCTGAAAGGGTCATCGGTGGTCGCCAGGCGGGAACGCCCCTGCAGATTCAGCACAGCCACGGCATCCCCCGTACGGCTGGTGACGTGGGTCCAGCCCCGACCGGGAAGGATGCGCGGGTAGTTATCGGGTCGCAAAAGACGTGGCTCAGTGTCCAGGTGAAGCGATAGCTCCTGCTTCTCCCACACATGATTGCCTGTCGTGATCACATCCACACCAGCGGCCCACAACTCGAGCAACTGGGACTCGAGAAGTCCCAGTCCATCCGGCGAGGCGTTTTCCGCATTGACCACGATGAGGTCGGGTTGATGTTCCAGCCTGAGCGCAGGAAGCGCCGACAAAAAGGCCCCGAGGCCCGGAAGACCAACAAGGTCTCCGAACATCAGGGCCACAAAAGGTGAACTCGGGCTCATACCCGAGCTAACGGGCATACTCGACAACCCGCATCTCGCGGATAATGGTCACTTTGATCCTTCCAGGATAATGAAGGTCGTTCTCGATCTTCTTAGCAATGTCCTTGGCGAGATCACGCGCCTGGGCATCGTTCACTGTTTCATTGTTCACGATGATACGCACCTCGCGACCGGCTTGGATGGCGTAGGTTTTGTCAACGCCTGGGAAGCTGTTGGCAATTTGTTCCAACCCCTCCAGACGCTTGATGTAGTTGTCGAGCGTCTCTCGGCGGGCTCCCGGACGGCTGGCAGAGATGGCGTCGGCAATTTGCACCAATACCGATTCGGGACAACTGGGTTCCAGGTCGTTGTGGTGGGCCGCAATGCCGTTCACAACTCTGGGATCCTCGCCCATTTTCTTGGCCAACTCGGCTCCCAGTTCCGCATGGTTCTCATCGCCTTCCGACTCCATGCCTTTGCCAATGTCATGAAGCAACGCAGAGCGACGCGCAAGGTCGCGGTCAAGTCCGATTTCTGCTGCCAACATTCCAGCGAGGATGGCCACCTCTTTCGAGTGCGCCAGGACGTTCTGACCGTAACTGGTCCGGAAATGCAGACGCCCAAGGGCCTTCACAAGTTCCGGAGTCAGGTTGTGGATTCCAAGGTCAAAACAAACTCTTTCGCCCTCTTCAAAGATCATTTGATTGATTTCTTTGGCCACCTTGTTCACGACCTCCTCAATGCGGGCAGGATGAATGCGCCCATCTTGAATCAAGCGTTCCAAGGATGTTTTTGCAATCACCTTCCGAATGGGGTCAAAGCAGGAAATCACAACCGCTTCCGGCGTATCGTCGATAATCACATCCACGCCTGTCAGGGTCTCAAGAGTGCGAATGTTACGGCCTTCGCGCCCGATGATGCGTCCTTTCATCTCCTCATTGGGAAGGCTTACCGACGTGACCGTCACTTCAGAAGTCACCTCCGTAGCCACCCTCTGCAAAGTGGTGACGAGAATGTCGCGGGCCCGCTTCTCGGCCGAAGTCACCGCCTCCTGCTCTATCTTGTTGATAATGAACTGGGCATCGTGCTTGGCATCATTCTCCATCTTCTGAATGATCATCCGTTTGGCTTCTTCCGCCGTGAGACCGGAAATGCGCTCAATTTCCGCCTTCAGGAACTCTTCACGGGTATCTAGTTCACCGCCACGATCGACAAGCATTTGCTCTTTCTGAGAAAACGATAAGTTCTGTTCTTCAACGCTCTGCAGCTTCTTTTCTAGGTTATCTTCTTTCTGTTGAAGACGCTTCTCGAACTTTTGCAATTCCGCGCGACGGTCCCTCAGGTCCCTCTCTTGGGTATTGCGGTCACGGATGAGCTGGTCTTTGGCCTCCAGCAACATTTCCTTGCGCTTGTTCTCAGCATCTTTGATAGCTTCTTGCTTTACTCGTTCAGCTTTCTGCTCCGAAGAAGAAAGTTGGTATTTGGCATACAGCCATCGTGTCATCCAACCTAACAAAAGACCTGCAGAGAGTGCTAGGATACCCGTAATTGTGGTTTCCATCGACTCTCCTCTGTAGATTTTTCTTTACAATAGTATATTACATTGACGTCATCTGAGCAACCGGTATTTTCCGAGCTCGTTCCACTCAGGAAATCGTGCGGGGAGACAAAGTTTTGATGAGGTCGGTCGGCTGATGCCGCATCCCAAGAAGAAGCCACGCAGGTTTTTTTTGGAACAGAAGGGGCACACAGAGGATGGTCTTCAAGAACTTCAAGTCTTTGATATGAAAGGACTCACGGAGGACGAGGTTGTCTCCACCTCCGGAAAGAATGTGGAGCTCACGGTGAGATAGGACGTCACGACCTAAGACGCTGTCGGGTTCAAAACGAAGGATAGCTTTTCCCGAGTCACTGAAGCCAACACTGCTCGAGGCCACCCAAGCCTGTTCTTTGGAAACCAAAATGGCCGCCGTAAACGCTTCAAAGGCGTTGGCCGCATCGGCGAGAGCGCGAAAGGTTTGAACTTCGTCTTCTCCCGACGCAAACAGGTCCCAGTCGAAACCTCCACCGGTCCAGTTCCATTTTCGTAGCACCTCGGCGGGAACCTCGTCGTCTTCCATCGGCAGGAAGCCCGTATTTTGTGAACTTTCCGAAACCTCGACGACGAGCCGTCCTAGCTCATCATCGGGAACGGCGTTTCCTGAAAAAACCTCGTCACGCAGAGTCACAACATCGTCGTCGCTTTGAAAAACCGCATCGGCCGACGATGCCCAAGCTGCATCGAGAGCCTCCAAGGATACCACGGTGTGGTAATCGGTTTGAGTGCTTGTGGCCGACAACTCCCCATCAAGATCTTCCAGATCCTCCAATTCCTCAAGGTCACCGTCAGCATCCGAGTCCATTTGCACCTCCAACGTCAGCAAGGGCCCATCTTGTTGTAACGAATTATAACCTGCAAAAAGACCTCCAGAAGAACTTCCGGTGGGTAACTCCTCAATGAGTTCCGCCTCCCCGACGTCTTCGGCAGCCAACTCCTCGAGCAACTCTGGCTCGTTCGTAGCAGCCTGGGTCTTTTCCAGGTCTCTTGGCTGATCTGCCGTGCCGAGTTCTTCCACTTCGTCGAGTTCTTCCACTTCGTCGAGCTCTTCCACTTCGTCGAGCTCATCCACTTCGTCGAGCTCTTCCACTTCGTCGAGCTCTTCCACTTCGT
>Ga0114970_10000137_pt1 | contig 48927 bp, 45 predicted proteins | sample M_140205_XF_Meta_FD_87030 | JGI IMG/M metagenome (GOLD analysis project Ga0114970, IMG submission 87030) | Freshwater microbial communities from Lake Montjoie, Canada to study carbon cycling - M_140205_XF_MetaG | ecosystem: Environmental > Aquatic > Freshwater > Lake | place: Lake Montjoie... | reverse complement strand
GGCTTTGATCTGATTAGGGGAGAGAGCTTTGGCTTGTTTGCCTAGCATAGAGTGGGCTCCATTCATTAGGATTACCCACTCCAGGATACTAAAATAATGAGATGAAATATAGGCTTATCCTATGCTCGGAAAAAAGGATTCGGGCATAAGGAGTTAGCCGGTCTCGTTATGAAAAGCCTCTTTTATAACTAGACAAAATCGTCACTTCACCAACACCACAGTCACAGCCTTCAAGTCTTTACCGATAAAGTTACGCAGCTCACAAGAGACCTTGTCGGCATCGGTTACATCTACCGCCGCGCCTTCTTGCAGCGGCCATCAGGTTCGACCCTGCGCCAGCAGCAGCTTCGCTCAATCTTTGGCAATCCACCCCGACTTGGATGGCCCCCAACGCCAAATTTGTCGCTCTCTATGACCGCTACTTCTGGCGGAAGGCGGGCCTGTCCGGGGCCGCGCAGAGCATGGTTGGACCGCTTGGAGAAATACATGATGCGACCACGGCCCAAGGGCAGGCTGCGCTGTTCGGCTTCGTCGGAATCTCCGCTGCACAGCGGGCAAGCGTTGGGGAGCAGCCCCTCATCCGTGCCGCGATCCAGCAATTGACGCGCTTGTTTGGCCCAGAGGCCGCTCTACCCCGCGCCACGTTTCTGAAAGATTGGACCGCAGATGAACGGACCTCAACACCTGCAGACAGGTCTGCTTCCGGCCACCCGTCATCCGTTAGGGGGGGGCTGGGTTCTGGGGCCATGGGCAGAGCGATTGGTATTGGCTGGAAGTGAAACAAGCGCAACCGAGCCGGGCTATCTGGCGGGCGCTATAGAGGCGTCAAGGCAAGCTGCCGTAGCTTCCCAACTATCTCTTCAGCACTATGCCGTTTCCTAGCCATTCCCCTTCTCCTCTGTGGTCAAAACCATACTTCAGGGCGGACCACTTCAAAGGGGGCGGCCAAAACTCTAAGAACTCCGCTGATGACGATTCGCCCCGGCTGAATCCTGCCTAGCCGGGCGGGCGGAGCATCTCCTGTGTGCTATCTTGCCGATGTGCCACAGTCTGCCGTAGAGCAGTAGAAGTGTAGTGGGCTGTAACAGCCACGAAGGGCAATAAGATGAACAAGCTATGGATTGCAGCAACGTTTGGCGCGGCTTTGGTTCTCTCGGGCTGTGCGTCAGAACCGATCCTACCCAGTGAAGCACGTTTGTCTAAGACATTGGTGCTGGAACAGGCGCTAAACGGGCTTACACATGGCGACGGGACGGTTAATGACATCACTGGTGGCATTACGCGTTTCAAAGTTGAAATTAATGGCAATTGGGACGGCAACGTCTTAACGCTGGTTGAGGACTTCAATTACGAAGATGGCAAAAAAGAGCGCAAGACTTGGAAGTTAACAAGCTTGGGGAATGGTCGTTTTCAGGGTGTACGCGAAGACGTGATTGGCACAGCGGCGGTATTTCAAGATGGAAATTCTGTTCGTATCGACTATAAGGTTACGCTCGATACAAGTCTTGGAAAAATCGATTGCCGCTTTCGAGACCTGCTCTATCTAGAGCCTGATGGTACCGTGCGGAATATTGCCACTGTATCCAAGTTTGGCATTCGCTTGGCTCGAGTAAGCCTTACTATGCGACCGAATAAGCCCTGATCTATAATTCATAAGATAAATGCAGAGTTTCAAACTCTCGCTGATCCTAGCCTTCGCCCTGCTGTCAGCTTGCACGGCCGTCCAGCCAGCACCAACGCCGTCAGGACCCGCCATCCACCGCGACGCCCACGGGCGCATAGAGCGAAGCCAAGCAGCTAGAGCCGCCTTCAAGCGGGAGCATCCTTGCCCAGCCACCCAGAAGCCTACAGGCCCATGCCCCGGCTACATCATCGACCATGTGATCGCCCTGAAGCGCGGCGGGGCGGATAACCCGGCGAACATGCAATGGCAGACTGTCGTCGAGGCAAAGGCGAAGGATCGCTGGGAATAGGCCCTGCGCCCCACACTACCAAGCCTGAGCAGCCAACACGTCTTCCAGCTTCGTCGTGTACTGCCGTGACAATCGACGACTACGCGCTGCCCATGGACGCGCTATGCCTACAGCCAGCGGTGAGATGGCGTTCTTCCCGTAGCGGGCGTTGATTGCGTCCATCGCGGGCATCAGAAGCTTTGATCGCCCATCCGACAGGCTAAAGAATAGCTGCTTGGGGCGTTCAACGGCTGGTTCTAAGTCGTTCAACATCACGCCCGCCTTCGCGTAGCGGTAACCGTCGCGCCATAGAGGCTTCAGCATTCGCACTGCCTGTGTGATCAATGCCATCGTGTCATTGGTTGGCTCGATCTGAGCGGCCTTCTGCCCGCTATGCCATGGCTCGCCTTTAGCGTGGGGATTGGTATGCAAGAACACGGAGATATGCCCTGCCTGCAGACCCTGCTGGCGCAGCTTCTCGGCGGCTCTTGCTGCGTAGGTGGCAATGGCCTCCCGCATTTCATACCACGCCGTGATGGGCCGCCCGAAGGATCGCGTACAGGCAATACTCTTGCGGTCGGCGGGGGCGTCTATGAACGCCAGACATGATACGCTCCGCAGTTCGGCCTGTATGCGTTCACCAACAACGGTCAGAAGCCCGCGCACTTCAGGCACAGGGGCATCAATGAAGTCTTGGATGGTTCTGTATCCCGCCTTCTCCAGCTTCGTTGCGCTCTTGCTGCCTATGCCCCAGACTTCTCCGACTGGCAGGGCTGCATAGTAGCTGTCGCGTATGGCTGGATCAGTGAGATCACATACGCCGCCAAGATCGGGATTGTCCTTAGCGATGCCATTAGCCAGTTTTGCGATGGTCTTGGTCGGCCCCCAGCCAATGCAGGTCGGTATTTTAGCAATACGACGAACATCGTCTCGTAGGGACCGGCACCGCTCGGTCAGATCGCCCGGTAGGCCGGTCAGGTCCAAGAACATCTCGTCGATGCTGTAAGGCTCGACCCTAGGCACCCGTTCAGCCAGCACTTGGTACATCCGGCGGCTCATATCCCCATACAAGGCATAGTTGCTGCTGAACCATTCCACGGCTGCCAGTTCAGGACGTTTGCGGATCAGGTGCCACGGATCGCCCATCTTGATGCCAAGGGCCTTAGCCTCTGTTGTGCGGGCAATGGCGCAGCCATCATTATTGCTCAGGACCACTACAGGCAGAAGCCGTAGGCGTGGCTGGAACACCCGCTCGCATGAGCAATAGAAGGAATTGGCATCTATGAGGCCGTAGACGGGCTTCATGGTTAGACGTCCGTGCGTACAAGGCCAGACACGGTCGCCCAGACTTCGACATCATCGCCCACACAGACAGCCGGACTACTGCGGGATGGGCGTAGCCACCACTGTGCGTCTTTGTAGGCGAGTTCGCACACAACAACGTCACCGTGGACCATCGCCACAACAACACGTCCGGGCATAGGCGGCGCAGCAGCGTCCGCGATCAGGATGTCACCATGCCTGATACCGCGCTGGTTCAGGGCGTCACCGCGAACTCTGACCGGGTAGCGACTGGGGCTACGCAGATCGAGAACCACCGAAAGGTCTATGGTGCCTTCGAGGCTATCGCCTGCTGGTGACGCGAAGCCCGTTGTATTCCCGCCGTTATATTCGCCTCCAGACACCCTTGACCCCATACGAAAGGGATTGGAACATATAGAGAACGGATACGCTGGCAAGTAAGAATGTAAAGGGTTAGCGCGTTTAGGCCGACTGGGACTCTAGCAGGTACGCTGACAGCCATTCGCCTCGGCTGAACCCTGCCCTAGCCGGGCGGGCGGATGGTGCTGGGCGAGACTCGGAATGGCTGTGGTGAGATTGCCCCAAGGACATGCTCGGCCTGTAGCATGTAGCAACATAGTAGCATCTTTGTAGCAACTTCTATGCTGGGCAGTAATTTTGATTACGATATTAGCAAGATAAGAATTTCTATAAAAATCCGTACTACTAACCCACTTATACATGCGACTAAGCATCAAAAATTAGATTAATCTTTGACGCACTTAAAAGTGAGATTTTTTATATGGTTATTGAGAACAAAGTCCCAATACCTGCAGCGTGGCTGGGCGGACTCGGCGCCATTCCTTTTGTAATCTTATCTAGTGCCGCCCCATTTCTGGAAAAAGGTAACCAAGTATCTGTCATCAATGCGCTTTCGACCTATGGTGCTATAATTTTGTCGTTCCTAGGTGGAATCCACTGGGGAATGGCAATTATATCTAAAAGTGAATCTGGTAATTCCAAATTAAGAAAAACACTAATTGTAAGTGTGCTTCCTTCATTGGCGGCATGGAGTTCACTCTTCTTAACAGATCGCAAGTCCCTGATAATGCTGGCAGGTGCCATGGCACTCATGCTTTGGTTTGATCTGAGAATAAGTCGAGCGGGCCAAGCACCACCTTGGTACCCCACACTCCGTATCCCACTTAGTTGTGTTGTGATTGCGTCATTAATATTTGGTGCGAGCGCCTAGCTTAATCTGCTCAATCTATAAAGAAATCGGCGCCATAAGTCATTTTACGTTTCCTAAGTTTCGCCAAAAAAATTCTAGTACTGTCGTCACACTAAAATACTAGAACTGATTTTCTAGAGTAATATTTTAAAGGTTTAGGGGAAGTGATCTGAACCTTGGTGAACGTTTGAGGGAGGCCCGGTCTTTGCCTTTTGGACCGGTGCTGTTCAGGCAAAGCTTCGCCTGTGAGGGCGAAGCTAGGCTTACATTCGGCAATTCGTTGGTTCGTGAACCTCGGAGCCACGCCGTCAGTCAGCCCTTTCGATGGTGCAAAACCCTTTCGGGAAGGCCGGGGTCATGCGGTCGGCCTTTTCATGCAGCTTCAAATGACGCGAGGTATTTCTAGTTGCACATCGGTCAACAACTAGAACCTCTCCGGGTCGGAGCAATCCGTAGCCCGGTCCTGTTTCAAGGATGATCTTAAAACTTTTCGCCATGCCATTGGCGTTCTTTCGCTCGGCTACCCCCACTCTCGTCTGGCTAACTGCGGAGACCGAGGCCCATAGGGGGCCAGCTATGAGAATAACATAGCACAGTGCGAACACCATTGAAACGCGGCCAACAGCGAACACGTTTACCGGTTGACGGTAACGCGGCCCCCGGGAGAAGATACTCAAAGTACTGCTTTCGCGACCAACGCTAAAAACGCGTACCGCCCTTGAGGAGACACTCATGACACCCATCACCAAGATCGGCCTACCCGCGCTTGCCATGCTGGCCGGCGCCGCCCTTGTCCTACCCGGCGTGGCGCAAAACTCGGTCGCGCCTGCCCCGTATATGGCCACGGTCAACGATCCGCCGGGTCCGGTGCCGGACCCCGGCCATGTTCCGTTCACCCTGGCCAAGGACATCAAATGGACCGGCACCCCCGGCCGGCAGGAGACCGCCATCCTGTGGGGCGATCCTGCCAAACCCGGTCCCTATGGCATCCTGATCAAATGGTATCCGGGCAGTTTCTCGCGGCCGCACAAGCATAGTGGCAACCGCTGGGTCTATGTCGTTTCGGGCACGTGGTGGGTGAGCTCAAGCAATGTCTATGACACCAGGCTCACCTATCCGGTCCCGGCCGGCACCCGCACCGAGGACGTCCCCGATACGGTGCATTGGGACGGCACCCGGGCCGGCGAAAAGGAACCGAGCGTGATCCTGCTGTCGGGCATTGGCCCGGTCATCACCACCCAGGTGGACGAACAGGGCCGGCCGTTGCCGCCCGCGCCCGGACGGAGCGCTGCTCCGACAGGCCGCGGCAACTAAGGCTTATCTCGCTCTGAACGAGCAGGGGTGGACCAATGAACTTGATAGGGACCTGTTGATCTGATCCTGCAAAGTGGCGGCAACTCGCTCCGCTGTCTGAACCGCATCATCAACCACAACAAAGCGACGCGGCATTTCCCCCCGATCAACGATCTGCCAAGCTCCATTGCTGTGATTTTCACTTCAGTGGGTGCCGGTCACGGGCAGGCCGCAGCAAGCCGGATGCATAAAAAGTCCTGCCGCCATGATGGAATAGGCAAAGATGGACAATAGCAGGAATAGTTTTGGCCCGCTGGCGTTATCCCGCCGCAGGCTGCTTGGTACGCTGGGTGTGGCGGCGGGAACGGCCGCGCTCACAGGTACTGCCTTCTCGCAGGGCGGATGCCGGGATGGCTATGGCCAGGGACGCTGTACGTTGCCCGTGAACCAGATGACTTCGCCAATCAAAGAAGTATTTCAAGCTACGGGATGGAAGACCATCGCGCTGGAGAATTTCGTTATCGACGTTGTGGACTATAGGAAGGAAGCAGCTTTCTACATCGCGCTAATGGGTTGGAAGCTGCGTAGCGATGACGGTAAGCAGGCCATCCTGGATGTTGGAAACTGGGGCAATGCTACCTTTCGGGCTGCCTCGCCGAAGTCCTTCGGCTCGCAACAGACTGGACCCAATGGCGCGATTTTGCTTCCGCCCCGCAGCGCTGTGAGAAGCTTTGCCTGGGTGATCGACCAGTGGGACGCAAAAAAAGTAGCTGCTGATCTGAGTAAGCGCGGCATGACGCCGGTGGCTGACAACAATGGTGCATTCGAGAGTTTTCACGTGAAAGATCCGGATGGCTGGGATCTGCAGATCTGCAATGACAAAGGGCTATCCGCCGCACGAAAGACACCTGCGACGGCCAGCCTTTTAGAGCCCGCGCCTTTTGGGCCCACTGGCTGGAAGACGGTCTGGCTGGACCATTTTTCGTTCCGCTCTAGCAACTACAAAGAAAGCGCCTCTTTCTATGCCAATCTTCTGGGTTGGCAGCGAACCTATGACGAAGGCACTCAAAATGAGCTCGAAGTAGGTGATATCGGCGACGTGCTGTGTCGTGGCGGAAACCCTTTCATACCAGAGCAGGCGAACGGGCCAAGAGTGGCCATGATCGACCACATATCGTTTGGTATTGCGCCATGGGACGTGGAAGCCGTGCGTGCAGCCTTGGAAGCGCGGGGGCTAAAGGCCCAGATCGATACTTCCAGCGCCCATCTGGGACCAGACAGTAAGATCACGCAGGATGATATCTACCAGGCCGCGTTTCAGAGTTATCACACCGAAACACCTAATGGCTTTAATCTGCAAATAAGTTGGAATACGCTCGACAAGCGGCTGGCTCTAGCCACTGCAGTAAAGCCTAAGGCATTGCGCAAATACCAGACGCCGTTGCAACAGCCAGTTGGTCCTTGATCTTGACATCGTTTATCGGCGCAGCTGGCGTACGCGCCCACTATCTAGATATAGCACCTGCTAAGGGCAAACCGGGCGTCGGGTGCATTCGTATTGATAGTATTGCCCAGTAAATCAAAATATGGCCATGTCATAGCTATGAGGCACCCACCCCGTCGAAGGGCGATGGGGGTGGGAGGTGTTGCGCTGCCTGAATGCAGTACTCTCGATAAAGCTGGTACAAAATATCCGGCAGGCCACCATCTGCCGGGATTGCGCAAATCATGCTTGCTGATACTAGGTCATTGTTGTCAGATGCGGCCACATAACATTACAAAACCAAAAGATGAGGGCGACCGATGAAAAAAAGAGATTTTCTGAAAACCGGTTTCTGGGCAGGCCTGGCGACCACAGTGGCAATCTCTCCCGTACTGGCGCAGACTGCGTCAAGACCCGCAGGTGGAGGTGGTGGCGGCAACGAAGGCAAGTTGCCTAGCCGCAATGCCAAGACCACCCGGCTTTTCAAGGCGCCAGGTGTTTATCCTAATGCAATGTCCTCTTCGCCGCAGGGCCTGTGGGTTGCCCAGCAACTCCTGACGGAAAGCGAAGCCCAGGATGCGGGCATTCCCTATAGCCGTTCCGGCAAGGAAAAGGTTTGGCTGCTGGATATGAGCGGCAAGGTTCTCCAGACCCGCGAGAGCAGTGCCATCAACACATCGGGCCTGGCCGTTGGCGGTGGTTCGCTATGGGTTTGTTCGAATACCTCCGATGCAGCCACCGGCATACACCAGGTGGACATTGCCAGTGGCAAGCAGACGGCGCAGCGCCAGATTCCGCTTAGCCCTAACAATGTCAGCGGCGGCAATCACGGTGCGAAGTGGCACCAGGGCAAGTTGTGGGTTGCCAACAATCGTATGCGCTCCATCATGCGCATCAATCCGCAGACCTGGCAGGGCGAGATGCAGATACCCATCGCCGTGCCGCCAGACATGGGCCGCTTCCATGACTTCGCCTTCGACAGAGACGGGACCTTGCTGATCGTGATAGCCAACCAGGGCACCAAGAGTCACACCGAGAACAAAGCGGGGCTCCTGCGCGTCGATCCCAACACTGGACGGGCGATTGAAACCATCATTTTCGCGCCCGGCTCCGCCGATCCGCATGGCCTGGAGTTTCATAATGGCCAGTTGCTCTCCTGCGATGCAGGCTATCATCCCGGCTGGAAGAACTATGACAGCCCGAACAGCCAGTGGGTCTTCAGCATCGACATCGCCTGACGCAGCGTGGCGCCAAGGTCCCGGTTTTCGGCCGGGACCTGATTGGCGAGCGTGAGAGTCCGAAGGGGGCGAAGATCGGATACAAGGCCCCGGCCATCGGCCTGAGCCTCTACCTGCGCTGCCCATCGTTCAGCGTCGGCCTTAAGCCGGAAGCTGCGCGAGACTGTAGGGCAGCCGGAGAGTCTGATTTGAGTCTGCCAACGCTCTCCACACCTCCTAAGTGACGCCATTGCTGATCTCCGCTGTGCCAAAACAGTGACAAGCGTCGATTTGCTGAGGTTTTTTTACTTAGCTAACCATCGATAACCGTATGAACCGGTTATGAAAATTGGTCGGAGAGAGAGGATTCGAACCTCCGGCCCCTACGTCCCGAACGTAGTGCTCTACCAGGCTGAGCTACTCTCCGAAGCCATGTCATGGGAGCGAAACCGCTCCCGCGCGGGCGGTCCTTATAGCCATGGACCCCCGGCCCCGCAACCGGGGGAAAATCCTGGCAAAAAGCCGGGTTTCTGGCCCGGCCCGCCTGCGTTGAATCCCCACGCCCAAGCCGCTATGACGGCCATCGGCCGGCCCTGGTTGGCCGCACGATTGGGGCGTCGCCAAGCGGTAAGGCACTGGATTTTGATTCCAGCATGCGAAGGTTCGATCCCTTCCGCCCCAGCCATCCGGCTTGACCGGAAAACCCAGGGCAGCAGACCGGCTGCCAGTCTTACTGCTTCAAGTATCGCGTGATGCCGCGCGGCGCGGCGTTGACGGCGCCATACATGTTGCCGTTCGGGGCCACGACCACGCCTTCGCCCGCATTCTCGTCAGGCACGAAGGCGTCGGGCAGACCGCGCGCGATGGAGCCGATCCACACGCCTTTCTTCCAGTCGCCGGGATGGTTGGCCGGGCTGGAATCCGCGTCGATGGCATAAAGCCGGTCGCCCGCAATGTAGAAGCCCGACGGGCGGCCGAACTGTTTCCAGTCGGCGATGAACTTGCCGCCCTGGGTGAAGATCTGGATGCGGTTGTTGCTGCGATCCGCGACGTAAAGACGGCCGCGCGCATCCAGCGCCAGCGCATGCGGCGTGTTGAACTCGCCCGTCTTCGCGCCGGTCGTGCCCCATTGCAGGATGAATTTGCCGCTGGCGTCGAACTTCATCATCCGCATGCCGACACCCGCCGGCACCAGCCCCGCGATGGCGCCATGCCCGTCGGCCACGAAGATGTCACCATTGGGCGCGGTGATCACATCGCTGGGCGACTGGAAATGCGCCGCGTCATCGCCGCGTTGACCCGCTGTGCCCAGCCGCAGCAGCACCTTGCCCTCCGGCGACAGCTTCACCACCTGCAGGCCCTTGCTGCCATCCTTGGAAATGGCGCCGTCCGTCACCCAGATGTTGCCCGGCCGATCGACATGAAGACCGTGCGGGAAGACGAACAGGCCCGCGCCGATGCTGCGGATCGGCTTGCCGGTGCCGGGATCGAGCAGGACGATGGGGTTGCGGTCGGAACCGTCGCAGCTATTCACGCCGCAGCGGTCGATGGCCCAGATCTCACCCCGGGGGCCGCGTTCGATTCCCGCCGAGCCGCCCCAGGTCTCGCCGGTGGGCGGCTTCGCCCACTGGCGCTCCACCACAGGATAGGGCGCGGTGAGCCCGTTCTGCGCCTGCGCGGCAACGGAACAGAGCAACAAGGACAGAATGGCAGCCGCTTTGCGTTTCACGAGATCATCCCCCAGACAGCGCCGGTATCCGGCTTGTTGGATGTGACGCTATCCCCGGCGCCGTGGTCCGTCAAAGCGCGTTTGCCTGCTGCGGATTTCAGGTTACCGTTTGCCAATGAGGGGCTTTTGGACAATTTCGCGCGGCAACCGGGACATCGCCCTCGCCCTGGCGCTGCTGGCGTTGCAGGTCGGCGCGCTGTTCGTGCTGGGCCAGCCCTGGATGTCGGCCAGCGGCCAACTGATGCTGTGGGCCAACAATCCGCTCAGCCCCGAGACCTCGCAGCAGATCGCCGACTGGTACAGCCTCTCGCACATCGTGCACGGCTTTCTGTTTTACGGCCTGTTGAAGCTGGCCTGCCCCCGGCTGCCCTTTGGTGTGCGGCTGCTGCTGGCGATGGGGATCGAGATCAGCTGGGAAATCGCCGAGAACACGCCGATGGTGATCGAAGCCTATCGCAAGCAGGCGCTCGCCATCGGCTATGCCGGTGACAGCATGCTCAATTCGCTGATGGATACAGCGATGATGGCGATGGGCTTTCTCTTCGCCAGCCGCGCGCCCGCCTGGGTGACGATGGCGGCGGGCATCGCCCTGGAAGCGCTGGCGGCGGTGGCGATCCGGGACGGGCTGATCCTGAACATCCTGAATTTCATCCATCCCATCCCCTTTATCGAGCGCTGGCAGGCCGGTTTTGCCCTGACTGCGACATTCCTCCCCTTGCCGGAGCGACAGCGGCGTCCGACAAAGAAGCCATGAAGGCCGCCTTCCGCCACATCCTGCTCGCCGCGCTGTTGCTGCGCGCCTTCGTGCCGCTGGGCTGGATGCCGGGCACAACCCAGCTGGGCGAAGCCGCCTTCATTATCTGCGCCGCCGACGGCACGCTGCAGCACGGCACGCCGGGCAAAAGCGACGACGCCAAGCCGCACCAGCCCTGCGCCTTTGCCGCTGCGGCCCCGCTGTTCGACATGCCGGAGGCCGCGGCCATTGCGCCGCCCTCCGCCGCCGCGCTGGTCATCGCCAGTGTCATCGCGCCCACCGCGCCTGTTCCCGACGCGGCCCGTACGCCGCAGGCCCCACGCGCGCCACCTCTCTTCGCCTGAAGACCATCTGAGCCGCGCCGCAAGCGCGACCGATCATTCTTTCAGGGAAGATTCCCATGTCTTTGCGTTTATCGTTGCGCGCCTACGCATCTCTTGCCGTTCTTGCCGCTACGCCGGCCATCGCCCAGACCATCGGCGCCGGCCTGCAGCCCGAATATGTCATCGTCAATGCCGACCGCGACAACGCGGACCCGGCACGCGCCGACACCAGCATCACCGCCGCCCAGGCGCGTGAGCAGATCAACACGGTCAATACCGAGGACATCCTGAAGTTCGCGCCCTCGCTGCTGGTGCGCAAACGCCATTACGGCGACACCCAGGACCCGGTCGCCACCCGCACCTCCGGCGTCGGCGCCTCGGCGGAGCGGCGCGACGAGGATGGCTTGATCCGCCTGTCGCTATTCCAGCAGGACATCACCAACGCGCTGATCTCGCAATCGGCGCCACTGGTGACGGGTTCCACCACCCTGTTCAGCTATGTGCAGAATGTGCCTCGCGTCCGCACCCGCGGCTTCGAGCTGGTCGCAAGCCAGCGTGACGTCATCTTCGACGGACTGGAGCTGCAGGGCAGCATCACCTATGCCGATGGCCGCATCGTTGAAAATCCCGTGCTGCCGGTCTCGGTGAACAAGTTCCTGCCGCAGATTACCAAATGGCGGGCCAACGCGCTGGCAACCTACCGGCCGGATGCGGACTGGTCCTTCACATTGGGCGCGCGCTACAGCGACCGCAGCTTCGGCACCATCGACAATACCGACACGGTCTCCCAGACCTATCAGGGCTTTGCCGGCTATTTCGTGGTCGATGCCCGCATCCAGTATCGCCTGGACGAGAACTGGACCGTTTCCGCCGGCATCGACAACCTCAACAACGACAAGTACTTTCTCTTCCACCCCTTCCCGCAGCGCACTTTCCTGATGGAGATCCATTATGCGCAGTAACTTCGCTGCCGCTTTCTGCCTGCTGGCGACGCCGGCGCTGGCGCATGTCACCATCACGCCCACCGCCGCGCCGCCCGGCACGCGCGTCAACGCCCAGTTCCGCATCGGTCATGGTTGCGGTGCCACGGCGCCCGTTTCCACGGCGCTGCAGGTGGAGATTCCGCTGCTGCTCACCGGCGTGGAGCCGGTGGCGCCGCCGGGCTGGGAAGTCACGGTGGTGCGCGCGGGCAATCGCGTCAGCGCCGTCACCTGGAAGGGCGGCGAAGTGAAGGAAGGCCAGGTGATGCAGTTCCCGCTATCCTTCACCGTGCCCAAGAGCGGCAGCGACACGCTTGCCTTCCCGGCGGTGCAATTCTGCGGCGCGCAGAAGTCGGAATGGACGCAATTGCCGGGTGGCCGCGCCAAGCTGGAGAAGCCCGCGCCACTGCTGACGCTGGCGGCGGCCAATGCGCCGTCTGCTGCGGCGGCGCTCACGGTGAGTGCGGGCTGGTTCCGCGCCCTGCCTGCCAACATTCCGGCGGGCGGCTATTTCACCCTGCGCAATGGCGGCAAGGACAAGGTGGTGCTGACCGGCGCCGAGAGCCCCGGCTGCGGCATGCTGATGGTGCATCGCTCCAGCAGCGGCAATGGCATGGCCTCGATGGGGCATGTGCCCAGCCTGGATGTGCCGGCGGGCGGCAGCGTCAGCTTCTCGCCCAACGGCTATCACCTGATGTGCATGGAGCCCAAGGCGCAGATCAAGCCGGGCAATACCGTGCCGGTGACGCTGCTGTTCCAGGGCGGCGCGAAAGTGACGGCGGATTTCGCCGTGCGCAACGCGGCGGGCCGCTGATCGTGGCAGCCTTCATCACCATGTTCGTGTCGGTCTTTCTCGCCGAGCTGGGCGACAAGACGCAATTGGCCACCATGCTGTTCGCGTCGGAGAAAAAGGCGCCGCCGCCCGGCGCGCCTGCCATGCTGGGCGTCATCGGCGGCACGGTGGCGAGCAAATACCTGTCCGGCGTGCCCCTGAAACTGATCGCGGGTCTTGGTTTCATCGCCATCGGCGCGATGACGGTGTTGCAGCACTACAAAGGTGCCTAGCGCGTGAAGCGGGCGTCGAGCCGGGAGAGGATTTCCTCTGGCGTGAAGCCAAGCGCGCTCAGCCGGCCGGAGCGCGAGAACATCGCCAGGCCCGACAGGGATGCTGCTACCAGCACGATATCGCACTGGCTCTGGCGGCTGTCGGAAGGCAGGCCGCTGGCATCAGACAGCGCCTTGAGCGCCGCGATCAGCCGGCCGTTGAACAGGCGTTCGGCATCGCTGTTGCCGCCTTCGCTCAGCGCGCTGGAAGCGGCGGCGATGGTCTCGGTGCCCTTGAGCAGCGTCAGGGCCGCAGCGGTGGCGCCGGAAAGTCCGCCTGCTTCCTTCATGACGCGGGCCAGGCGGCCCAGATCGTCGGCGGCCAGCGCCAGCAGCAGGTCGTCCTTGGAACTGAAATAGCCATAGAGCGCGGCGGGCGCGAAACCCGCTTCGGCGGCAACGCCGCGCAGCGAGAGATCGCGGGCGCCGTCGCGGGCCGCCACGCGGCGGGCGGCATCGAGGATGGCGGTGCGTGACGCGGCCTTGGCCGCCGCGCGGCCCCCTGTCTGTCTTTTCTGGATCGCCGCTTCTGCCATGCGCGGAATCCTAGGTGATTCGCCGGAACAACTGAATCCGGCGGGCCAAAAGAAAAAGGCGGCCCTTGCGGACCGCCTTTTCGGTTCTGCCAGACGGATCGCCTTACTTGGCGGCCTTCGCCTTGAAGGCGGCGATCTGGGTGTTGATGTCCTTGGCGGTCTTGTCCTTGGCGGCCTGGTTGGCGGCGACCTTGGCCAGGGCAACCTGCTGCAACTGGTTGTCGAACGGCGTGCTCGCGGCCGTTGCAGCCTTCTTCTTGGCTTCCAGGTCCTCGGCGATGCAGCTCTGGTAGATGTCGGACTTGGCGATGAAATCCTTCACCTGGGCAATGGCGGCGACCAGCTGCGGCTGGGCCACCGTGGCGCCATCGACCATGGCAGGTGCGACGGGCTCATTGCAGGTGGCGTTCTGGGCGAACGCGGGCGTGGCGCCGGCAAGCAGACAGACGGCAATGACGGCAAGTTTCTTCGACATATTGTGCATTCCTCACTCAACCCCAAACGGGCCGGAGTGAAGCACATCCCTCACAGGCAGGCCAGTCAGACCGCCAGCGCCGGACGGTTTCCGGACTCGAAGAATCTGTCGGCAAATCGGGCCATTAGCACCACCACCATCAAGATTACGCTTAGTTTATAAAAGGCGTCGTGGCGGTGTGGGCCGGTGATATGACCAGCCCGGAAAATGCCGCATTTCATCCCCGTCAAAGCGCCCATATCAAAGCGTCAATGCGACCGCGAAACCTTCCACCGGCTGGTTGTTCTCCCACCGTGGCGCCGCTTCCAGCAGGCCCGCCACCGACAGGCCCGCGCGCAGTGCGGTTTCGCGCAGATAGGTTTCGCTGTGCCGCCAGCGGCGCTTGGGCCCCAGCTCAAAGCCGCCAGCGGCCTTTTCCACGGTGAAGAGAAAGAAACCATCCGGCGCCAGCCGCTGCGCCGCAGCCCGGAACACCGGTGCGAGATCGCCCAGATAGACCAGCGTGTCGGCCGCCAGGACCAGGTCATAGGATGGCCCCGGCGCAGCCAGGGCGGATTCCAGGTCGGCAACAGCCAGATGATCGTAAAGCCCCCGCGCCTTGGCCTTGTCGATCATGGCGGGCGAAAGGTCGATGCCGTCCAGCCTTGCTGCCAGCGGCTTGAAGACTTCGCCCGCCAGCCCGGTGCCGCAACCCAGGTCCAGGATCGCGAGATTTTCACGCCCCGGCATCACCATGACGGCCAGCCCCAGCAGGATTTCCGGGGCGGCATAGTGCAAGTGCTGGCGCATGCGCAGGTCGTAATCGGCAGAGAACTGGTCGAACAGGTGGCGGACATAGCCGGGATCGGAACGCTGCGCCGTCTTGATCGCTTTGGCGCGGGCGGCCAGCCCGGCATCATCGCTGCCCGCTTCCAGCGCCTTGTCGGCCTCGCCCGCCGCGAGCCAGGCTTGCGCCAGCAAGTACCGCGCTCGCATGTCGTCCGGATCCAGACGCAGCGCCCGCTGCAATTCGGCGATGGCGGTGGGCAGATGTTCCGCCGCCAGCAACGCTTCGCCCAGCATGGTCACCACCGGCGCGAGATTGGGATGCAGCGAGACGGCCTCACGCGCTTCGGCCAAGGCGCCGGGCAGATCGCCTGCGGCCAGCAACGCCTTCACCAGCGTGATCTGCGCCAGCGCGCCGCCGCGCCCGGCGGCCAGGCGCTCGCGCAAGGCCTGGGCGGCTTCGGCGGCACGGCCGGACGCGATCAGCGCCTCGGCGGCTTCGATGGGATCACCGTCCAGCAAGGATGCGCTTCATTTCAGAAGACACAGGCCGTTGTTCAGAACGACCGTGCCCGGCCGCTCCTTCACACTGGCGCGGAAGGAGATGGTGTTGCCGTCGGCCCAGATTTCCACCGCCAGCGTCTCGCCAGGAAAGACCGGCTTGGAGAAGCGGACATCGAACTGGGTGATGCGCTCCGGCACATAGGCGGCGACAGCAGAAATAATGGCGCGACAGGCGGTGCCATAGGAACAGAGCCCGTGCAGAATGGGGCGGGCAAAGCCCACCGACTTCGCAAATTCCGGATCACGGTGCAGCGGGTTGCGGTCGCCCGACAGGGCATAGAGCAGCGCCTGGTCGGGACGCGTGTCGCATTTCTTCACCAGGTCAGGGGCGCGTCCGGGAATTTCGTGCAGCACCGGGCCGCCCTGGGCTTTGCCGCCAAAACCGCCATCGCCGCGCGCAAAGATCGAGCTGACGATGGTGAAGAGCTTTTCGCCCGTCGCCGCCTCGCGCACCACGCGTTCCTGGATCAGCACGGCACCCTTGCCCTCGCCCTTGTCCAGGATATCGAGATAACGCTCATCGGCCAGGATCTGGGCGCGCGGCGGCAAGGGCTTGTGGATGGTGATGCGGCGCTCGCCATCCACCACCATCATGAAATTGATGTGCGATTTTTGCGGCATGCGCTGGCGTTCCGCCGGGGCCTCGCCGCGGCTGATGACGCTGGCGAAGGTGGGCGGAACCTTGAGGCCGGCATTCTCGTAAACGAAGGGCAGTTCGTTGGCGTCCATGGGATCACGGCCGAAACCGACACCCAGGGCATAGAGCATCACGTCCTTCTCGTCATAGGACGCCGCGAGGCTGGTCGCGCCGGACTGCATCATGTCGTCATAGTCGATGGGCATGCGCCGACTTTACCTTGGCATCGCGCCGCGCGCCATGCTCTCATGCCGTCATGACCGAGCGCATTGCCTATGTCGAACGTCCCCGCCGCAGCGGCTGCCTGTGGGGTTGCCTGATCGTGCTGGCGCTGGTGCTGGCGCCGCTGCTTTTCGCCTGGGGCTATAGCGCCTGGTTTCTCGCCAGCGGTTTCCGCGAAAGCCCGTTGATGCGCACCATCGTCGAGATGACCCAGCGCGACGGCCTGGCGCAGCGCGTGCTGGGCGCACCGCTCACCGTGACAGGGCTCGAGGGCAATGCCTTCAGCTATATGCCGGGCATGGGCACGCGCAATGAATACCGCCTGCGAGTCGAAGGGCCCAAAGGCGCCGGCACGCTTGATGTCGGCTCCAGCAGCCAGGGCGCGAAACCGAAGATCGAGAGCATGATCCTGACCGGCCCGGACGGGCAGCGTTACGACCTGCTGACCGACACGCCGTTGCCGGGCGACCCGGCGCGCAATCCGCCGCTGGGCGACACCATCTGAGGCGCATCATGAAACGCACGCTCTTCCTGCTGTTGCTGGCCGCCACGCCGGCGCTGGCGCAAGGTTCCAATATCGGCATCAGCCAGTATCCCGCGCCCACCTGCACCAAGCCGGCAGCGGTGGACGAGACGCAGAAGCCCAAGCCGCCGCCGGAGAAATTCAACGACGACCAGGCCATCGCCTACAACAAGCGGGTGGATGCCTATAACGTCGCGATGCGCGATTATAACGGCAGGCTGACCGCCTTTAATGGTTGCATCCAGGCCTATCTCGCCAATGGCAATGCCGACATGCGCCGCATCAAGGATGCGCTCGACGCCGCCGTGGCGGCGGCCAACGCGAAATAGCAGACGCCCCTATCCGTTGCCGTGCAGCCGCCGCGCCTCGGCCTGGGTGAGCGGCACCGTGTTCTTCTCCAGGCAGGCGCGCGTGGCGTCATAGCCTTCCTGGATGACCTGATCGAACTTCTTCCAGTCGCCCAGGCCGATGGTGGGTAGCAGCGGCTCGATCAGGTAATCGCACTGCTCGCGCACGATGCGGCGCTGCGCTTCCGAGCCCACCGTGCCGGAGCGCATCAGGATGTTGATGATCGAAGGATCGCCGCGCAGGCCCTGCCACAATTGCCGCCACCAGGGCCGCTCGCCATAGCGCGGATCGCGCGCCTGCAGGTCGATCTCGCCGGTGATGTCGCAGGCGATGATCGGGCCCGCCGCCGCTTCCTGGTCACGCATCACGTCCACCGGCAGATTGTTCATCACGCCGCCATCGACCAGCAGGTGCCCCTTGTGGACGACCGGCGGCAGGATACCCGGCAGCGCCACGCTGGCGCGCAGCGCGCGCCACAGCCTGCCATCGCGATGGACATGGATGCGCCCGGTGGTGAGATCGGAGGACACCGCGAAGAAATTGCGCGGCAGCTCCTCGATGCACAGATCACCGAAATGCTCACGCAGCTTGGCGGAAACCTTGCCGCCCTTGATCAGTGCGATGCGGGGCACGATGGTCCAGTCCGATAAAGGGTTATCGCTGACGAAGACGGCGCGCATGCGCTCGGTCAGTTCCTCCACGCTCCATTCCTGCGCCAGCCCCGCCGCGATGATCGCGCCCATCGAGGTGCCGCCCAGCCGGTCGAAGGGCACGCCCGCTTCCATCAGTGCCTTGATGATGCCGATATGGGCGAAGCCGCGCGCCCCGCCGCCCGCCAGCACCAGGCCGACGGCGCGCCCCGAAATGAAGCGCGCCAGCCGGGCGATGTCCTTGGCATGGCCATCGCGGACATGGTGATGGCCCTCGAACAGGCCGGTGCGGCTGGCGAAATGCTCCGGCAGGCGCAACGGCCCGGTGTCGGGCTGCAGCAGTAGCAGCTCCGGCAGGCTGGAGGCGCGCGCCTTGAAGGCCGGCAGATCAAGCGGGCGTGGCGGCAATGGCCGGTCGGCCTGCGCCAGCAGGAAGCTGCGGTCGGCCTGGCGCAGGCAGAGTTGTGTCCAGGCGCTGTCGGGCGCGTCGCCGCGATAGAACACGACATCGTGCATCTGCTCGAAGGTGTTGAACCATTCGGCATCCTGGTCGGAGGCGCCGCTATCCAGCACGGCGGCGCGCGTTCCGATCTCGCGCAGCGCCCCGGCCAGGCGGTGGGCGATGGCGGCGTCGGCCAGGCCATCCTGCAGCGGCACGATGGCGAAGGTCTTGGGCCGCGCCCCGTCGCGGCGGCTGGTGGCGCTTTGCAGGCGTCGCACCAGGAAGCGGGTGATGTTCAGCATCACGCGCGGATGGCGCGCCACCAGCGCCTCGAAAGCCGCCGGGCTGATGCGCAGCAACTCGGTATCGCGCAGCGCCACGATCTGCGCCGAATGGCCGGTGGAACCGGCGATCAGGCTCATCTCGCCCACCGTTTCACCGGCGGGCACATGCGTCACCAGGCGGCGGCCGCCTTTGCCATCCTCGACGAAGACGCCAAGGCTGCCGGTGACGACGAGGAACAGGGCGGAATCATTCTCGCCTTCGCGGTCGAGCAGGGTGCCGCCCGGCAGCGCGAACCAGTTGGCCTCGGACAACAGCGCCTTGAAGCCGGTTTCGCCCACATTCTCCAGCAGCGGGAAAGCGCGCAGCCGCGCCCGCAAGGCTTCGGGAAAGTTGGTTTCAGCCCCGGCGCGGAAGGAAGACAGAAACGCCATAAGGACTCTTCTAGCTCACCAGGCGGTCCAGCCGCCATCCACCGCAAGCGTGGAACCTGTCACGTAACTGCTGCACGGGCTGGCGAGGAAGAGCAGCGGCCCGCCAATCTCGTCGGGTTTTCCCAGCCGTCCCAGCATGGTCTTGGCCGCCAGACGCGCGCCAAAGGCCGGATCGGCGATGGCGGCGGGGAAAGGCCCCGGCGCCAGCGCGTTGACGTGAATCTTGTGCGGACCGAACTCGGCAGCGAGATGACGGGTCAACTGGACCAGGCCCGCCTTGGCGGCACCATAGTGAAAAGGACTCTGCTGCGCAGCATCGGCATACAGGCGCGCATCGGGCGCGACCGTCCCATACATCGAGGCAATGTTGATGATGCTGGCGTCGCCTGAGGCCGCCAGCCGCCTTGAGTGCGGGCAACGCCGCGCGGGCGGCTTCGAAGGCGGCCGTGACGCTGCTTTGATACGTGCGGGCGAAATCCTCCGCCGTCAGGGCGTCGAAGCTTTTCACCTGCATCGCCACGGCATTGTTCACCAGCACGTCGAGGCGCGGACACGACGCCAGGAAAGTGGTGAGCGCGGCCATTGACGATGACATGGGCGCCGGCACCGACCAGGGCGCGCGTCATCGCCTGGCCCAGATGCCCCCGGGCGGCGGAAATGAAGGCGGTTTTGCCGTCGATGCGGAACATGCGGCGCCGTAGGTGAGAGCCCGCTCCCAACCTGTCATTTCAGGGTAAAAAAGCTGTTTACAAAACGTTAGGCAGCAATGCTGCACTGCAACATAACACTTTTCTCATGTTGGCCGCACCACTTCGCCATTCTAAAGTTGCAAAGCTTGAGAAATTAAGCGAATGGCAGTCCGCTGCTCCGACCCCTATGAGGACGAATTTCAATGTCGACCAAGACCACCCGCGCCGCCTTCGCGGCCCTCATGCTCGCCGCTTCCAGCATCGCGCTCAGCTCCGGCGCTTTCGCCCAGAGCCGCGAGGCCAGCGACGGCCCCGTCACCCGCGGCGGCCGTCCGGAAACCGCCAAGCCCGCCGCCAAGCCTGCTGCCGCCTCGCTCAGCGCGCCGGTTGGCCGCGTCCTCAGCAATGTCCAGAAGCTGGTCGGCGATAAGAAGTTTCCCGAGGCGATGACCGCGCTGAAGGATGCGCAGACCGCCGCCGTCACCGACTATGACAAGCTCAAGGTCGCCCAGTTCACCACCGTCGTCGCCATGAACGTGAACGACGAGGCTGCCGCCACCGCCGCTGCCGAAGCCGCCGGCGACCTGCCGGAAGCCTCGATCCCGGCCGAGGACAAGCTGGACGTCTATCGCAACGCCGCCGCGCTGGCGCTCAACGCCAAGCATAACGAAAAGGCGGTCGTCTATGCCCGCCAGCTGATCGCGCTGAACGCCAATGACGCGCGCACCCAGCAGATCATCAGCACCGCGATGTACGCCGCTGCGCCTGCGCCCGAGGCCATCGCCTTCTTCCAGAAGAAGATCGACGCCACCATTGCTGCCGGCCAGAAGCCCACGCGCGACCTGATCGACATGAAGATCAACACCCACCTCAAGGCCAACGACAATCCGGGCGCCGAGCAGACGCTGGAGCAGGCGCTGCTCCTGTTCAACGACCCCAAGGACTGGACGCAGATGATCGACGTCACCATGTCGACGCGCGGCATCCGCGACATCGACGCGGTGATGCTGGGCCGCCTGCTCTTCGCGACCGGCATCCCCGTGGCGAAGGAAAATGCCGACCTGATCGGCCAGACCTCGCAGAAGCTCGCCATGTATGGCGACGCCCAGCTGGCGCAGCAGAAGGGCGCCACGCTGCAGCTCGACGCAGCGCGCATCGCCGCCGACAAGGCCTCGATGCCGGACCAGATCCGGATGGGCGCCGCGCAGAACGGCATCTTCAATGTCAAGCTGGCCGATGCGCTCTACGGCTACGGCATGTATCCGCAGGCCGAAGCGGCGGCCCGCGTCGCCCTGACCAAGGGCGGCGGCGACACCTCCGAGGCCCAGATGGTGATTGCCATGTCCCTGTACCAGCAAGGCAAGCTGCCGGAAGCCGCAACCGCATTCGAGCAGGTGCAGGGCGGCAGCGCCGCCACGCCGCGCATCGCGCGCCTGTGGAACACCTTCATCAAGACCAAGAGCAGCACGGCCACCGCCTCTGCCGCGCCGGCTCCCGCGCCCGCCCCGTAAGGTCTTTTGCCGACAAGAACCGGGGCGCGCCGATGGGTGTGCCCCGGTTTCTTTTTGTCCGCGCCATGGGCGAAGGCCATGCTAAAATGCTGACTGCATGACGCTGATCCTGGGCTTTTCCCCCTTCATACTCTTCGCGGTGCTGTCGCGGCTTTCCGCCGACCTGGCGCTGTGGGCCGCCTTCGCAGCGGCCTTCGTCGTCACCATCCGCGACTTCGTGGAAAGCCCCTCCTTACGCCTGCTCGATGTCGGCAACCTGGCGGTGTTCGGCCTGCTGGCGCTGGCGCGCGGCTTCCTGGCACCCGACATGTCGCTGGTGATCGTGCGCGCCTTTGCCGAACTGGCGCTCTTCCTGCTGCTGGCCGCCTCGCTGGTGCGCCGCAAGCCCTTCTCGATCGAATATGCCCATGCCAGCGCAACGGAACGCGCCGCGCCGATCTTCCTGCGCGTCAACATGGCGGTGTCAGCCGCCTGGACCGCCGCCTTCGCGGCCATGTCGGCGATGGACCTGCTGCTGGTCTTCGTGACGACACTGCCGCTCTGGCCCGCCATCGCCGTGTCGGTGCTGGGCTTTGGCGCCGCCATCACCTTCACCCTGCGTTATCCCGCCTACGCCACCGGGCACTGGCTCTGATGTCACGAGGCCACGCCATGAAAGATGCTGTCATCGTCTCCACGGCCCGCACCGGCCTAGCCAAATCGATGCGCGGCGGCTTCAACGACACCCACGGCGCGGTGCTGGGCGGCCATGCCGTCCAGCACGCCATCGCCCGCGCCGGGATCGAGTCGGGCGAGGTGGAAGATGTCGCGATGGGCTGCGGCTTTCCCGAAGGCGCCACCGGTAACAATATCGCGCGGGAAAGCGCCATCTGGGCGGGCTGTCCCGCTTCGACCAGCGGCATCACCGTCAACCGCTATTGCGCCAGCGGTCTCAACGCCATCGCCTTCGCCGCGCAGCAGATCATGACCGGCGGCGCCGATATCCTGGTCGGCGCGGGCGTGGAATCGATATCGCTTGTGCAGATGGGCGGCGTGAACCTGAACCATTTCACCGAAGCGCATCTGCTCAAGGTCAAGCCCGCCTTGTGGATGACCATGATCGAGACCGCCGAAATCGTCGCCGCGCGTTATGGCATCAGCCGCGAACGGCAGGACGCCTACGCGCTGCAGAGCCAGCAGCGCACGGCGGCGGCACAGGCGGCAGGCAAGTACCAGGACGAGATCGTCCCGCTGGCGACGAAGATGAAGAAGCTGGACAAGGCCACCGGCGTCGAAAGCCTGGTGGACATCACGGTCGATCACGACGAGTGCAACCGCCCCGACACGACGCTGGCGGGCCTGACCGCGCTCAAGCCCGTGCATGCGGGTGGCCAGCAGGTGGCGCAAGGCCAGTTCATCACTGCCGGCAACGCGTCCCAATTCGCCGACGGCGCCTCCGCCTGTGTCGTGATGAGTGGCGAAGCAGCGGCCACGCGGGGCCTCAAGCCCTTGGGCCTGTTTCGCGGCTTTGCCGTCGCCGGGGTGGAACCGGACGAAATGGGCATCGGCCCGGTGCTGGCTGTGCCCAGGCTGCTGCAGCGCCACGGCCTGACGGTGGACGATATCGACCTGTGGGAACTCAACGAGGCCTTCGCCAGCCAGACGCTGTATTGCATGGACAAGCTGGGCCTCGACCCCGCCAAAACCAACGTCAATGGTGGCGCCATCGCCATCGGCCACCCCTATGGCATGACCGGAGCGCGGCTCACCGGCCATATCCTGCTGGAAGGACGGCGGCGCGGCGCAAAGCTGGGGGTCGTGACGATGTGCATCGGCGGCGGCATGGGCGCGGCAGGGCTGTTCGAGATACTCTGAGCCCATGAACAGAATTGCCGTGATTGCCTTGGCTGGACTCTTGCTGGCTGGTTGTTCGACCGTTGACGCCATGAAGCAGCGCGTGGGCCTTGCCGAACCGGCGCCGCAGGCAGCGGTCTATGTGCCACCGCCGCCGCCCGACCCCAAGACCCAGATGGCGGAACTGGAAACGCGGCTGGGCGTGCTGGTCGAGCAGGCGCGGCAGAAGATCGATCCCAAGGCCAAGCCGCTGCACCTCGATGAGGGGCTGGTGAAGATCGCGCGGGCCCGCGCCGCCGACATGGCGGCGAAGAAATACCTCGCCAGCGCGGCGCCGAACGGCCAGACCTCGGCAACGCTGCTGATGGATGCGGATGCGCAATATCAGGGCCTGCTGGGCGAAAACCTGGCCGCGCAATACTACGTCACGCAAAGCGGCGTCGATCCGAAGCAGTTCGCGGAGCGCTTCCTGGAAACCTGGCTGGACAGCCAGGCCCATCGCGACAACCTCGCCTTCCCTGACTATGACCGCGCGGGCGTGGGCGCGGCGGTGAATGACGACACCGTCTATGTCGCGCTGCTCTTCTCGACCACGACCTGGACCAGCGGCGCCGGCACCGTGGCCAATTTCGACAGCCCGGCGGCAGCGGCCGCGGCCCCGCCTGTGAAGTCGGCTCCCCTGCGTGGTGCGGCGCAGTAACGGGGGCGGTAACTTCCGCTTAACCACGACATGCCAACATGCTGTGAGTGGTTGGAGCCCAAAACGCCCTAACCGTGGCTTGGGAAAAGACATCGCTGGTCATGCGGTCATGCGCCATCAGCAACCAGCGCGCCAGCCGTTCTTCCAGTTTCGCGCGCCCATTGGCCAAGGCGGTCTGCGCCGTCTGGATCATGAAGCCCTGTGCCGATTTCAACATCAGAGCGCGCAGACTTTCGCTGGTCGCGATGGCAGCGCACAGTTTTTCGGCACCGATGCGATGACCGCTGCCCGGAGTCTGCATGTAGGTGGAATGCTGGGCGCGGTTGTCGCCCATGATCAGGGACACGCCGGTGACGCCCTCATAGCCGATCACGCCCACTTCGATACGATGATCCGCATTGTCCACCGCCACCACCGAGGCGACGCCGATCTCGAGAAAATAGGCATGCGCAATGGGCTTGTGCGGCACCTCGATCACCTGACGCTCTCGGATCGACACGGCTTCCAGGTGTGGTGCCAGTATCGCCCAGTCACCTTGCGTCAGCTTGCCGAGCAGCCGGTTGCGGATGCCGGCGCGTGGCTGATCGGAAATCATATCTTTGCTATCAAGTGCTTCGACTGTCGAAGGGCACATCCAAGATCTCCATCGCAAACCACAGACCGGACAATACTCGCCTACGGACGATATTGCGGTCCGCCGGTGTGGTGATGCAGAGATAACGAACGGGGCCGGAACTTGGGTTCCGTCTAGCGGCGGAAAAATTCCGCTACGGCGTTGCGGGTGCGGCGGTCGCCCACCGCGCTCATGTGATCGCGATCTGCCACGGTCACGGCAGAACCATGGCGAAATTGCGCCGCCAGTTCATCGGGATTGCCAGAGATGTCATCGCGGTCACCGCAAACCACCAGCACCGCCTGCGTAAATTGCGCCAGAGTCTCATTGGGCAATCTTGGCGACATGGCACGCATGCAGGCCGCAAGCGCAAAGCGGTCCTTGCCCGGCTGCTCGGCAAAGGCGCGGAACATGATAGCGCGCTTGTCGGTGAGCGTGGAAGGATCGTCGGTCTCCAGCGCTTCGGCCAGCGTATCGCGCGAGGCTGGATCGGCGATGCGCGGGCCATGCAGGTAATGCGCCCCCACGCCGGCGAGCGCCAGCTTGGCGACACGCCCGGAATGCGCCGCCGCCAGACGCAGCGCGATGAAGCCGCCCATGGAATAGCCACAGAGAAAGGCGCGCGCGGCACCCGCCGCATCCATCACGGCGCTCACATCGCAGGCCATGCGTTCATGGCCATAAGAAGCGGGATCGCGCGGCTTGTCGCTCATCCCGTGGCCGCGCAGGTCCATCGCCACGATGGCGAAGCCCGCCTCGGTCAGGGTGGAATACCAGCCGGTGGATTTCCAGTTCTGGCCCCGGCTGGAGCCGAAGCCATGCACCAGCACCGCCAGCGGCGCATCACCCGCCACGCCCAGTCTTTCCCAGGCGATCTTCACGCCATCGGCGGCCGTGATGAATTCGGTTGTCATGGCGTATCAGCCGCTTATGCTCCGCCCATGCGCTTATGGCTTGGCATTGCTGCGGTCAATGGGGCCCTTGCCGTCGCGGCTGGGGCGTTCGGCGCGCATGGCCTCAAGGCGATGCTGTCGCCCGACATGCTGGCGGTGTTCGAAGCCGGCGCGCGCTATCACATGGTGCATGCGCTGGCGATGGCCATTGCCGCGCTGGCGGGCGCCCGCTGGACACCCGGCCTGTTCCTGGGCGGGATCGTGCTGTTCTGCGGCTCGCTCTACCTGCTGGCGTTGAGCGGCGTCACCTGGCTGGGCGCGGTCACGCCGGCCGGCGGCGTGCTTTTGATCGCGGGCTGGATCTGCCTGGCGCTTTCTTCGTTCCGAAATGCTTCTTAACCCCCTTTGCCCTTTGCATCGCAAGCGCTGCTACGGGCATCTCCCCCACCGGTGCGCGACGCGCACGCGGGGGAGAAAACCTGACGTTCCAGACAAAGGCCGCACCGATCATGCCATCTTCGTTGGGGATCAGCGTGGCATGGGGCGGCAGCTTGAACGTGATGCGATTGGCATTGCCACCTCCGATATAGAGATGATCATAGTTGAAGACCACGCGCAGAATTTCCAGCGCCCGCTGCACCCGCTTGTTCCATATGTGCGCGCTGAGCGTCTTGCGCTGCACCTCGCCGATATAGGCGTCGAAATCGTAGCGATGGTGCATCGGCACATGGGCGAATTCCAGGTGCGGCAGCAGTTCGCCGTCCCGGAACCAGGCGGTGCCGAAGCCGGTGCCCAGCGTCACCACCAGCTCCAGCCCCTTGCCCTTGATCGCGCCCAGCCCCTGCACATCGGCGTCATTGATCAGGCGCGCCGGTTTTCCCAGGGCCTTGGCGAGCGCCTTTTCCAGCGCGAAACCCGCCCAGTCACGCGTGCCCAGATTGGGCGCGGTCCGCACGACGCCGTTCTTCACATAGCCGGGGAAACCAATGGTGATGGCGTCGAAGCGGCCCAGCGGCTGCACCAGTTCAACCAGTAGCTTGACCATCAATTTTGGCGGACAGGGATGCGGCGTCAGCACCCGCACCTTTTCACTGAGGAATTTTCGCTGTGCATCGACGATGGCGGCCTTCAGGCCGGTGCCACCAATGTCGAAAGCCAGGATGCGGCGATAGCGGGCCGTCATCAGCCACCCGCCGCCGCGTCATCGACCAGCCAGATCACTTTGCCATGCGGCTTGAGGGCACCCGTGGGCAACTGGCCCTTGCGCGCCTGCACCAGCGCCTCGCGCTTGGCGGTGCCGGAAACCAGGAACAGGATCAGGGTGCTGGACTCCAGCGCCGGATAGGTCAGCGTGATGCGCGGTTCGTCGCGGCCCTTCGGCACGGCGGTGGCCCAGGCCCCGCGTTCCTGCAGCACGGGCTGGCCCGGCAACAGCGATGCGGTGTGGCCGTCATCGCCCAGTCCCAGCAGGGTCAGGTGGAACAGCGGTACGCCCGCTTCCAGTTCGCCGGCGCCATATTGCTGGCGCAGCATCTCGTCATAGCGGGTGGCCGCGCTGTCCGGTGTGCCGTCGGTGGGAATGGCGAACAGCTTGCGCGGCTGCACGGCGCCATCGGCCAGCAGCGTCTCGCGCACCATGCGGTAATTGCTGTGGTGATGGTCAGGTGGCACGAACCGCTCGTCGCTGAGGAAAAGCTCGACCTTGTCCCAGGGCAGGCCGGGCAGACGCGCCAGCCTGCGATAGGCCGAGACCGGCGTGGTGCCGCCCGACAGCACCATGCGGAAGGGCGTGGCGCCATCGGTCATACGCTGCGCAATCAGCGCTGCGGCGGCTGCCGCCAGCGCATCGGCGTCCTTCACCACGATCATCTCGCCCGCGATACTGGTCACTTATCGGGATCCTTGGCCTTGTGTGACGGCACGATGCTTTCCAGATGGCCGCCGAACTGCCGGCGCATCGCCGACAGCATCTTCTCGCCGAAGGTGTTGTCGCTGCGGCTGCGGAAGCGGGCAAAGACCGCCGCCGTGATCACCGGCGCGGCCACCGCTTCGTCGACCGCCGCCTGGATGGTCCAGCGGCCCTCGCCGGAGTCACCGACCTTGCCGCTGAACTCCTCCAGCGTCTCGGATTCCGACAGCGCGATGGCGGTCAGGTCGAGCAGCCAGGAGGCCACCACGCTGCCGCGCCGCCAGACCTCGGCGACATCGGCGACATTGATGTCGAAACGCTCATCCTCCGCCAGCGTATCGGAATTGCGGCCACGCATGATGTCGAAGCCTTCGGCATAGGCCTGCATCAAGCCGTACTCGATGCCGTTATGCACCATCTTGACGAAATGGCCCGCGCCCGCCGGGCCGCAATGCATGTAGCCGCGCGTCACGCGTGGATCGCGGCGCTCGCGGTTCGGGGTCACGGCGATATCGCCCGCGCCCGGCGCCAGCGTCGAAAAGATCGGGTCCAGCCGCTCCACCACCGCCTTGTCGCCGCCGATCATCATGCAATAGCCGCGCTCCAGCCCCCAGACGCCGCCCGAGGTACCGACATCGACATAGGCGATGCCCTTCGCAGCCAGCGCCTTGGCGCGGCGGACATCGTCCTTGTAGTAGGCGTTGCCGCCATCGATGATGGTATCACCGCTGGATAGAAGGCCGCCCAGCGTCTCGATCGCCGTCTCGGTGATCTTGCCCGCCGGCACCATCACCCAGACCACGCGGGGCGGCGCCAGCGCCTTGACCAGCGCGGCGAGGTCGGCGGCAGACGCTGCACCCTCCACGCGCGTATCGGGCACCGCGTCATAGCCCACCACCGCATGACCGTCCCGCATCAGGCGGCGCGCGATATTGGCGCCCATGCGGCCCAGGCCGACTATCCCGATCTGCATTGGCGCTCCCGATGATCTTTTTGGACGGCAAACCGCGCCGATTCCGCCGCAGTATGCCCTGCGCAAACGATTTGCGGAACGGCAGGCAAAAAGCTTGCTTTCGCCCCCCGCCACGGCCAAGTTCCCAGCCAAAAACAAGCAGCGACAATAGGGAAAATTCGCGACAATGGATGAGAGTTTTCGCAAGAGCGCGCTGGAATATCACCGCAGCCCGCGGCCGGGAAAATTGTCGGTCGAACCTACCAAGCGCATGGCCAACCAGCGCGATCTGGCGCTGGCCTATTCGCCCGGCGTCGCCGCGCCCTGCCTGGCCATCGCCGCCGATCCCGCGCTGGCGCGTGACTATACCGCCCGCGCCAACCTGGTGGCGGTGATCACCAACGGCACCGCCGTGCTGGGGCTGGGCAATATCGGCCCGCTGGCGTCCAAGCCGGTGATGGAAGGCAAGGCCGTCCTGTTCAAGAAATTCGCCGGCATCGACGTTTTCGACCTGGAAATCGACGCGCTGGAAGTGGACCGCTTCGTCGATATCGTGGCGGCGCTGGAGCCGACCTTTGGCGGCATCAACCTGGAAGACATCAAGGCGCCCGAATGCTTCATCATCGAGAAGAAGCTGCGCGAGCGCATGAAGATTCCGGTCTTCCATGACGACCAGCACGGCACCGCCATCGTCTGCGCCGCCGCCATCCGCAACGGCCTGGTGCTGCAGGGCAAGACCCTGGCCGACGTCAAGCTGGTGACTTCCGGCGCCGGCGCTGCGGCGCTGGCCTGTGTCGACCTGCTGGTCGAGATGGGCCTGCCGGTGGCCAACGTCACCCTCACCGACATCAAGGGCGTGGTTTACAAGAATCGCGGCGACGAGATGCCGGCCAACATGGCGCGCTATGCGCGGGCCACCGATGCGCGCACGCTGGGCGAAGTGCTGGTGGGCGCGGACGTCTTCCTGGGCCTTTCCGCCCCGAACGTGCTGAAGCCGGAATGGCTGCCGCAGATGGCGGACAAGCCCATCATCATGGCGCTGGCCAACCCCGATCCCGAGATCACGCCGGAAGCGGCCAAGGCGGCGCGCCCCGACGCCATCATCGCCACCGGCCGCAGCGACTATGCCAACCAGGTCAACAACGTTCTGTGCTTTCCCTTCATCTTCCGGGGCGCGCTGGACGTGGATGCCACCACCATCAACGAGGCGATGAAGGTGGCGGCGGTCGAAGCCATCGCCGCGCTGGCCCGCGCCGAAGGCAGCGATGTCGTGGCCCAGGCCTATGGCGGCTCGCTCACCGGCTTTGGCCCCGAATACATCATTCCCAAGCCGTTCGATCCGCGTCTGATCCTGCACATCGCCCCCGCCGTGGCGAAGGCGGCGATGGCGACCGGCGTGGCGCGGCGTCCCATCACCGATTTCCACGCCTATGAAATCGAGCTGGAAAAATTCGTCTATCGCTCCGGCCAGCTGATGCGGCCCGTGTTCGAGGTCGCGCGCCAGCGCCCGCGCCGCGTCGTCTATGCCGAAGGCGAGGAAGACCGCGTCCTGCGCGCCGTGCAGACGGTGGTCGATGAAGGCCTGGCCCATCCCATCCTGATCGGGCGGCGCGAGGTCATCGCAGAAAAGAGCAAGAAGCTGGGCCTGCGCCTGGACCTGGACCGCCAGGTGCGGGTGCTCGATCCCCAGCTCGACAAGGACGTCTTCGCGCCCTTGAGCGAACGCTACCAGCGCCTGGTCGAACGCAAGGGCGTGCAGCCGGAATCGGCGGCGCGCTGGATCAAGAGCCGCCACGGCATCGCCGCCGCCATGCTGCTGGAAGCAGGCGAAGCGGATGCGGCGCTGTGCGGCGGCCTGGGCGACTGGACGCGCCAGCTCGCCAACATCCTGCCGATCATCCCGCGCGATCCTGCCGTCAGCCGGTTGTATTCGCTGTCGGCGCTCATCCTGCCCAAGGGCGCGCTGTTCTTCTGCGACACCCATCTCAACCTGGACCCTTCCGCCGAGCAGATCGCGGAAATGACTTTTCTGGCCGCGAAAAGCGTGCGCCGCTTCGGGCTGGCGCCCAAGGCTGCGCTGCTGTCGCATTCCAGCTTCGGCACCTCGGACTCCGAGAATGCCCGCAAGATGCGCAAGGCGCTGAAGCTGATCCGCGCCGCCAGTCCGGATTTCGAGGTCGATGGCGAGATGCATGCCGACGCGGCGCTGAGCGATGTGCTGCGCGGGCGCTTTGTGTCGTCCAGCCCGCTCAGCGGCTCCGCCAACCTGTTGATCATGCCCAACCTGGATGCCGCCAATATCGCCCTGACGCTGCTGTCGGCGGCGACCGAGGCGCTGCTGGTGGGTCCGCTGCTGCTGGGCGTGGACCAGCCGATCCATGTGATGGTGCCCAGCGTCACGGCACGCGGTATCGTCAACATGACGGCGCTGGCCGTGGCGCAGGCCGATCAGGCGCAGAAGCTATAAGTTTACACCGCTAATATTTCGGGGAAATGCGTGTCGCAACTGGTGCAGCAAGCCATTGCCCTGCATCAGCAGGGCCGCCTGGCGGAAGCCGAGGCATTGTACCGGCAGGTGCTGGCGCAGACGCCGGACGAAGCCGGGCCTTACCACTATATCGGCGTCATCCGGATGCAGCAGGGCCGCCTTGCCGAGGCGGTGCCGTTGCTGGAGGAAGCCCTGCGCCGCAATCCTTTCGAGGCCCCGGCGCTGGTCAATCACGGCATGACACTGCGCCTGCTGGGCCGCACCGTGGAAGCGCTGGCCAGCTTCGACCGCGCCGCTGCTGCCGCGCCCGCCATGCCGGATGCCCATTTCCAGCGCGGCCTGGCGCTTGGGGAAACCGCGCGCCCGCAAGAAGCGCTGGCGGCCTATGACCGCGCGGTAACGCTGCATCCCCAGCATATCGGCGCCCTGTTCCACCGCGCCCTGTTGCTGGGCGACCTGGGGCGGCCCGACGAAGCCCGCGCCAGCTATGACAGCCTGCTGATGCTGCAGCCCGGCCATGTCGAAGCGCTGAGCAACCGGGGCCTGCTGGCATGGGCCCGGCGCGATGCTGATGCCGCCCTTGCCGACTGGACGCGGGCGCTGGCGTCAGACCCGCGCCATGCGCCGTCATTGACCAATCGCGCCCTGGTGCTAGGCGAAACCGGTCGCGCCGCCGAAGCCCTGGCCGATTACGAGCGGCTGCTGGTGCTGGCGCCCAATGACGCCGAGATGTGGAACCGGCGCGGCGCGACGTTGCGGGCGCTGGACCGCGAGAGCGAAGCGCTGGAGAGTTTCGACACCGCCCTGCGCCTGAATCCCGATTTCGCCACCGCGCTGAACAATCGCGGCTTCCTGCGCTGGGCGGTGGAACGGCGCCATGACGAGGCCAAGGCCGATCTCGCCCGGGCGCTGGTGCTGGAGCCGCAGATGCCCTGGCTCAAGGGCGAACTGGCCTATCTGAAGATGCAGGGCGCGGACTGGGACGGCCGCGACGCCGGCCATGCCGCCCTGGCGGCGGACATCATGGCGGGCCAGCGCGTGGTGCGGCCCTTCGCCTGGCAGGCGATCAGCGCCGATCCCGCCTCGCTGCAGCAATGCTCACGCCTGTTCGCGGCGGACCAGTTTCCCACCCCGTCGCCCGCGCGCTGGCCGATGCCGATGCGCGAACGTATCCGCATCGGTTATGTCTCGGCCGATTTCCGCGAACAGGCCACCGCCTACCTGATGGCGGGCGTCTATGAAGCGCATGACCGTTCGCGCTTCGAGATCACCGCCTTCGACAACGGCTTTGACGATGGCAGCCCGATGCGGACGCGGCTGGCGCAGGCCTTTGGCGGCTTCACCGACATCGCCGGGCTTTCCGACGCGCAGGCCGCTGCCGCTATGCGCGAGGCCGGCATCGACATCCTGGTCAATCTCAACGGCTATTTCGGCCGCCCGCGCAGCGGCGTCTTCGCGCAGCGGCCCGCCCCGGTGCAGGTGAACTATCTGGGCTTTCCCGCCACGCTGGGCGCGCCCTGGATGGATTACATCATCGCAGACCGCAGCGTGATCCCCGAAGGCGAACGCCATTTTTACGATGAAGCCGTGGCCTGGCTGCCGCATAGCTACCAGGCCAACGATGCCCGCCGCGCCCGGCCCGCACCCGCCACGCGCGAAGCGGCGGGGCTGCCGGCGCAGGGCTTCGTGTTCTGCAACTTCAACCAGCTCTACAAGCTGACGCCGGAAATCTTCGCGATCTGGCTGCGGCTGCTGCAAAGCCGTGACGACAGCGTGCTGTGGCTGTTGCGCGACAATGATGTCGCCGTGGCGAACCTGCGGCGCGTTGCAGAGGAACAGGGCATCGCAGCGGACCGGCTGATCTTTGCGGAACCGCTGGAGCTCGACCAGCATCTGGCGCGATTGGCGCTGGCCGATCTCTTCCTCGACACCCTGCCCTACAACGCCCACACCACCGCCAGCGATGCGCTGTGGGCGGGGGTGCCGCTGCTCACCTGCCGTGGTACCGCCTTTGCGGGCCGCGTCGCCGCCAGCCTGCTGACAGCAATGGCGCTGCCGGAGCTGATCACCGGGAGCCTGGCGGAATACGAAAAGCTGGCAACGCTGCTGGCGCAGGATACCGCACGCCTGGCCGATATCCGCACGCGGCTGGCGGCAGCGCGCGACACCAGCCCCCTGTTCGACACGGCGCGCTTCACCCGCGATCTGGAAGCCGCCTATGGCGTCATGGCGCAAACCAGCCGCGCCGGCCGAGCGCCGCAGGGTTTTGCAGTCCCGTAATTCCCTACAGCGCCGCAGCGCCCCAGGCTAGTGCTTGAAGTGCGGGTCGCGCTCGCCCGCCGTCATCGCCAATGGCATTGCATCCACCGCCAGCGGGCAGGTGAAGTGTGGCGACAGCGCGCAATTTGGGTTGTAGGCGTTGTTGAAATCGATGGTGACGGCGCGTGGCGGGAACGCGCCGAAATCGGTCACATCGACATAGCGGCCCGCACCATAGGCGCCCTTGTTGCTCAATTCGTCGTTGAAGAAGGCCGACATGTCGGCGATCTTCTTCGCATCACGGTCGCCGGTATAGAGCGGCAGCCGCACATCCTTGCCCTTCAGGCGGAAGACCACTTCGCCCGCTTGGTAGAACTGCTTGTCGGTGCCGCGCGAGGTTTTGAAGATGCGCGGCGGCAATTTGGCGTCGGGCACGAAGCGGGCGTTGACGCGAAAGGCTGGGTCATAAGCGAAATAGGACACGCTCTTGAACCCGCGCGCCGCCGGATGCATCTGGTTGAAGACAAAGATGCGCCAGCCTTCCACGCCTGCGCCAACCTGGGTGGGCTGGCCGGCAATATCGATGCCAGCATCCACCACCACGCTTTTCTGCAACTGCGCGGGTGCGACTGTCTTGCCGTCATGGCTGATGACGATCTTGCCCTTGCGGATCGCCAGCGTCAGCGGGCCTTTGCCGCCTGGCTTGCTATTCCAGCGCCAGCTTCCCGGCGCGCCCTTGCGGCCTTCCAGCACCGCCGTCTCGCCTTCGCCCAGATAGACCGAGTCCTGGATCTTGAGCATGGCGTGCGGCGTCTGGGCATAGGCCCTGTTCTGGTCGGCGATGCCCTGCTTCCACAACGCCTCGGGCGTCGGCGTCGCGCCCAGCAACAGGGGCAGCGAAACAAGGGCGGCAAGACGGGCGGTGCGCATCGAAGATTCCTCCGGTCGCTGCCAGCCTAGGCTTGGACCAGGCACTTGGCGATGGCGGATTCATTCCACGACACGCCGGAACCGGGAATCGTGCTGGGCTGGGCCATGCCGTTTACCACCTGCAGCGGTTCGGCCAGCACGGGCTCGACCCAGTCCTGCCATTCCAGCAGTTGCGCCCCCTTGGTGACACTCATCAACTGGGCACTGACTTCCGGGAAGAGATGGCTGGCGACGCGGATGCCGTAGGTTTCGGCCAGCGCCACCGCCTTCATCCAGCCGGTAACGCCGCCGATCTTCATCACGTCCAGCATGATGCCGTCGGTGACGCCCGCCGCGATGGCCTTCTGGAAATCCATCGGACTCCACATGTTCTCGCCGATCTGGATCGGGGTCGCGACAGCCGCGGCGATGGCGGCATGCCCGGCATAATCGTCGGCGGTGGTGGGCTCCTCAACCCAGACCAGGTTCAAATCATCCAGCGCCTTTACCCGCGCGATGGCCGCAGTGACATCGAGCGACTGGTTGTAATCCACCAGTAGCTTGAGTTTGCCGCCACCTGCCTTCTGCGCCGCTGCCAGCACGGCGCGGTCCTGCGCCACATCGGCGTAACCGATCTTGAGCTTGATGGCGTCGAAGCCCAGCGCCACCTGCTCTGCCACATCGACCTCGGCGCCCGCGACACCCGCCATGGCGCAACTGGAATAGGCCGGCACGGGCGTCGGCTTGCCGCCCAGCAAACTCGCCAGCGGTACGCCATGCGCCACCGCCAGCGCATCCCACGCCGCCATGTCGATGCCCGCCGCCGCCATGCCGGTGAGGCCCTGTGGCCCCAGCAGGCGCAAGCGGCCCTGGATCTTCTTGAAGAGCTCCAATGGCTGCAGCCTGTCACCCACGATCAGAGCGCCAAAGCTTTCCACCAGCTTCGCCACGGGAACCAGCGCGAAGGCGGTGTAGCAGAACAGGTAGGTGCGGCCGGTCACGCCCGAATCTGTTTCAAGGTCAATCAGCACCAGCGGCGCCGACAGCACCGTGCCGCCCGCCGTGGGATGGGGCTTGCGCAACGGCACATTGACGGCCCGCGCCTTCACGCCGGTGATGGTGATGTCCTGCATGGCCAAGCCCCTGGAAAATGCGGCCCGCAGACTAGCGCGCGACCACCGCCGCGCAAGCGTTCGCATTTCCACTGCATTTGCCGTCATGATGGCCACGAACAAGGTGGGGAGCCGGTCATGGCGGAACTGAAGCGCACGGTCGGCCCGGGCCAGATGATGCTCTATGGCATCGGCTCCATGCTGGGCGCGGGCATTTATGGCCTGGTGGGGCGGGCAGCCGGGGTGATGGGCGGGGCCATGTGGTTGGCCTTCCTGCTGGCCATGACCGCCGCCCTGCTGACCGGGCTGTCCTATGCCTCTATCGCCTCGCGCTATCCCCGCGCCGCCGGGGCAGCCTATGCCACCCAGCGCGCCTTCCGAACGCCCTGGCTGAGCTACCTGGTGGGCCTGACGGTGGTGGCGTCAGGCATCGCCTCGGCCGCGACCCAGTCCAAGGTGGTGGCGCTCAATCTCAACACCCTGTTCGGGCTGGATTTCGGGTTTTCGGTTTTGGGCGCCCCGCTGGAGGTGCTGCTACTGGCGGTAGGCTTTGTCCTGCTGGTGGGCGGCATCGTCTGGCGCGGCATCACCGAGTCGCTCTGGGCCAATACCGCCTGCACGCTGATCGAAGCGTCGGGCCTGGTGCTGGTGATCGCGGTGGGTTTGCGCTTCTGGGGCCAGGGCGACCTGACCGAAGTTCCCATCACTGCCACCAACCCGGAAGGGCTGGTGACAGCTTCGCTGCTACTGCAGGGCGCGCTGCTCACCTTCTTTTCCTTCCTGGGTTTCGAGGACATGCTCAATGTCGCCGAGGAAGTGAAAGCGCCGGAACGCAACATGCCCATCGCCATGATCGGGGCGATGCTGGTGGTCTGTACCCTCTACATGCTGGTGGCAATCACGGCGGTATCGGTGGTGCCGTGGCACGAGCTGGCCACCGCGCCCGCCCCCTTGCGGGCGGTGATCGAGCGGGCCGCGCCCTGGTTCCCGGCCATCGGCTTCACTTTCATCACCATCGCCGCCGTCGCCAATACGGCGCTGGTCAATTACGTGATGGGCTCGCGCATGCTCTATGGCCTGGCGAAGCAGGGCCTGCTGCCGGCGGCGCTGGGCAAGGTGCATGCCACGCGCCAGACGCCGCATGTGGCGGTGATGGTGCTGTTCGTCATCATCGTGGCGCTGCAATTCGCGGGCGATATTTCCCAGCTTGCCGGGGCCACGGTCCTGTTGCTGCTGCTGGTCTTCACCATCGTCAATGCGGCGCTGATCGTGCTGACCCGGCGGGAAGGCAAGCTGAAAGGCCGCTTCAACGCCCCCATCGCCCTGCCCGCAGGCGGCGCGGTGATCTGCGCGGTGTTGATGGGCGGCCAGTTGCTGCAGGTGGACTGGCGCGCTCCTGCCATCGCAGGCGGCATCGTGGCGGCGATCCTGGTGCTCTATCTCACCACGGCGCGTGGCAGGGCGATGCCCCAAGAATAACCCCGCCGCGCAGGACACGCGGCGGGGTCATCAGGGCCGCAAAAGGCTCAGCCCCTGGTGGCGGCCCAGCCCGTGCCCTTCATGCTGTTGCCGGTGACGCGGCCGCTATAGGTGCGGGCGCCCACCTTGAAGGTGATCGTGTCGCCGTTCATCTTGGCGTCGCTGATCGCCGTGCCGCCCAGCGTGCCAGTCAGCATCTGGTACTTCTGCTGCAGCACCAGCTGGCCATCGCCCAGTTTCCAGTTGCCTTCCACCTTGGCAGGGATGACCCAGAGCATGGCGCGGCAATAGCTGGTGCATTCGCCCTTGGCGCCGGCGCTCTGGTCCGGCTCCCAGTCACCCATGTCAAAGCTGTTCGAGACAATGCGGGTGCCGGGCTTCATGTCCAGCAAGGTGGGCCGCAGGCGCACATTCAGCGACGGCAGCAGGAACATGGTCACCACCGTGGCGGAACTGAAATCGGTCTGGAAGATGTCGCCATTGGTGAAGGTGGCCAGGCTGGTCACGCCCGCCGCAGCGGCATTCTTGCGCGATAGCGCCACCATGTCGGGATTGTATTCGATGCCCAGCGCCTTCACGCCGCGCTTGGCAGCGGCGATCACGGTCTTGCCATCGCCCGAACCCAGATCCACCAGATAGTCGGCCTTGGTGACCTTGGCCATGTCGAGCATGGCGACGACAAGGCCATCGGGCGACGGCACCCAGACCACGTCCTTGCCCGCCTGGCCGACCTGCGGCTCAAACGGCTTCTGCTGGGCGATGGCGCTGCCGCCAACCGCCAGCAGCGCGACGGCACCGGCAGCGATCAGGGAGCGGATAAGCGTGTTGGATGTCATGATACCTCCTTGTGGTCGGTTGAAAATCATTCGTCGGGATGGGGCGCAGACCTGCCCCGCATGAACAGCAGCGGCACACCGGCCAGCAGCACGGCGAGACCTGCCAGCGTGCCTTCGCGGACATAATCAACGCTGGAATACAGCATGTAGACACAGGTGGCGACGAACAGCGCCGGCGTCACGGGATAGAGCGGCACGCGAAAATGATCCGGATCGCCGTCGCCGCGATGGCGGAAGACAAAGAGCGAAACGCCCACCAGGATCATGAACAGCCAGAAGACCGGGGCGGTGTAATCCACCATGGTGCGGAAACCGCTTTCGCCGACAAAGGCCGCCAGCAGCACCAGCAACAGCGCCACCACACCCTGCAACAGGAAGGCGTTGGCAGGGTTTTCGCCGTGCTGGTTCCAGCGCCCGAATGTCTGCAGCCAGGGCAGATCGCGGCCCAGCGCGTAATAGATGCGCCCGCCGGTGAAGATGGTGGCGTTGAGCGTGCTGATCGCCGAGCCACAGACAAACAGCGCGATGGCGACCGCACCGGCGGGCCCGAAGGCGGCGCGCATCACATCGGCGGCGATGGCGCTGGACTTGGTCAGCCCCGCGAAGCCCACCGCCTGGAGATAGACCGTGGCGACGCCGAAATAGAGCACTGTCACGGCCAGGATGCTGAGCACCAGCACCCGCACCATGTTGCGCTTGCCGTCCTTGAGTTCGGCCGAGAGATAGGCACTCTCGTTCCAGCCGCCATAAGTCAGCATCACGAAGACCACGGCCAGGCCCAGCATGCCGCCGCCGCCGGAAGACGGCGCGGCCACGGGCGCTGGCGCGGCGGAACCGCCGAACATCAGCGCCACGCCCGCCGCCAGCAGCGACAGCAGGGCCAGCATGTCCAGGCTGGTGAAAAGCTTCTGCGCCAATGCACCCTGAAAGGTACCGGCGATGTTGATGGCGGTGAAAACGGCGATCACTAGGGCGGCGTGGAGGGCGGCGCCGAACGCCCCCAGCGGCAGTACCGACTGGGCATAGTCGCCATAGACGAACGCGACCAGCGCGATGGAACCGGTCTGGATCACGCTGCAGCGGGCCCAGGCGAAGAGGAGAGCGATATTTTTTCCGTAGGCGCGCGCCAGGAAATTGTATTCCCCGCCAGCGCTGGGAAAGCGCGTCGCCAGTTCGGCATAACAAAGCGCGCCATTGAGCGCGAGCAATCCACCCACCAGCCAGAGCGCGAGATAGTTGAAGCTGTTGCCGGCGAACTGGGCGACCAGCGAAGGGGTGGCGAAGATGCCGATACCCACCACCATGCCCACCACCATGACGAGGCCATCGAACAGCGACAGCGTCGGACGCGGTGCGGCAGCTTCCTCACGCGACATGGCGGCCCCCTCACACATTTTTCTTATGGTGGCGCCGGATGCTGCCCGGGCCCCGCGAAATGCTGGAAAGTCGTGACGCAGGCCCGGCGCAAGCTCTATCGGCCTGCAGCGGCGGTCAAACTCTGCCGCCGAGCATGCCGCCTGTCAAAACCGGCGAAAATGAGGCAGGCGCAACACTGGCGCGCCGCTGGTGATGGCTATTCAGCCTCGGGCGGCGTGAGCTTGTCTTTCTCGGCCTTGCGCAGCGCGGTTTCCTGCGCACGGCGCTCGGCCTTTTCGGCGGCCTTGGCGGCCTGGGCGCGCTCGCGCTGCATGCGTTCCTGGGAATAATTCGGGGGCCTGGGCATCGATCATCATCCACATGTGAAGCGTACACAAACGAACGGCGGCGACCGAAGTCGCCGCCGCATCGTTCATGGCAGTTTTTAGAGAGCCTTCAGATTCACGGCCTTGGTGCCCTTGGCATCCGGCTGCTCGTCGAAGGAAACCTTCTGGCCTTCATTCAGGGTGCGCATGCCGGCAGCTTCGACCGCGGTGGCATGGACGAACACATCCTTCGAGCCGCCTTCCGGTGCGATAAAGCCAAAGCCCTTGTCGGTATTGAAAAACTTCACGGTTCCGATTGTCATGACAAACCTATTGCGTATGTGACGTCAGGGCACATGCCCATGACGGCGAAGGATCGAGATCGATAGGATTGCTGCTGTTTGAACCTGGCGCGCCAAAAGCGGGTCGGGAAGAACAGTCCGCTTAACCTGACTGGGCACCGTCGCCCGCACCTTCTACGCGCTTCTGTGGCAAGTCACAAGCAAGCCGCCCTAGCGGCGCTTGGCAGCCTTCTTGACCGGTCCGGCAGGCTTGGGTTTTGGCTTGGCTATGGCCTTGGCTTTCGGCGCTTTTTTGGCCACCACGACCGCCTTTGGTTTGGCCTGGGGCTTTGCCTGGACCTTGGCCTTGGGCTGGACGACCGCCCTGGTTTTCGGTGGTTCGGGGACAACGGCAGCCGCTTGCGGCTTCGCCGCTGGCGGGTCCTGGCGCAGGACGGCGATGCTGGCCTTACCCGGCGCGGCGGCTTCCTTAGCCGCAATCACCTCAACCTTTGCCGTTTCCGCCACCTTTGAAAGCGGCGGGACAGCATTGCCGGCCAGGATCTGCAGTGCGCGCGCGGAAAGCCCCTTGGGCTTGGCAATGGGCGCCTCGGCGCCAGCGGGCGCGGCGGCGAAGAACGCCGCGACGGCATCGTCGGTGTGGCAAAGACCCACCTTGGCTTCAGTCGCCAGCAACGGTCCGTTGATCAGGGCGGGGTTTTCGACAATCGCTTCCCAGAATTCATTGTCACCGATGAAGCGATCATCCAGCCGCAGTTCCAGGAACAGCGGCTCGTATTTCCGGACCAGGCTCTGGCCGCTGCTCCGGATGAGACGGGCCAGCGTCCGGAGTTCATCCTTGGATGGCGGTGTTTCCAGATATTCGACCACGGCAGGTTCATGCCCAAGCGCCCGGATTTCCGCCAGCACATGGCTGGACCATTCGCTGGTGTGATCATGATAATAAGTGAGTTGCCGTTTTGCCTCTGCCTTCGGCGCGGCCCGGGGCTGCTCCTTGACTATGGCGGGACGGGGCGCTTCCGCCAGCAGAGTCAACTGCACCGCCTTCGGCCCTTTGGCATCCGGCAGTTCTTCAAAGGTAAGCCGCTGACCCGGTTTCAGGGCCGCGATGCCCGAAGCGCTCAATGATGCCGACGGAACAAAGATGTCCTTGCCGCCTGCGTCCGATGTGATGAAACCAAAACCCTTGGCGGCATTGAAGAACTTGACGGTACCGGTCGGCATGAATGTCCTGGTTGCGCGTATTCATAGCCTGCGCATGCGTCGTGCGCGGAACGACCGGCAGCTGATCGAAAAAAGAGATGGTGGGTGATGTAGGGATCGAACCTACGACAAGCTGATTAAGAGTCAGCTGCTCTACCAACTGAGCTAATCACCCACACCGGCAGCGAACCACCGGGACGGCGGCTTATAGCGAAGGGGTTTGGCCGTGTCCACAGGGATGCGGCCCGAGCCACATCCTCCCAACGCACGGAAAATACAGGGTTTTCTACGCAACTCCGGCAGCGCAAGGACGCTCTGGCCGCTTCCCTGCGCCTGGCCGGGCAAAAGCTCCACAGGAGCTTTGCCGATCCGGCCGCGCGGACTAAATGATTCCACCCGAATGGCGCGGAATTTCCACCTGCCGATGAATATGCACGCTCATCAGCAGGCCGAAGCCGAACATCACGGTCAGCATGGCTGAACCGCCATAGGAGAGCAGCGGCATCGGGATGCCCACCACCGGGATCAGGCCCATCACCATCGCCCCGTTGATCATGATGTAGAAGAAGAAGTTCAGGGTCACGCCCATCGCCAGCAGGCGGGCGAACTGGCTGCGGGCGCTCATCGCCGTCTGCAGGCCATAGAACAGGATCATCCCGAACAGGATCAGGATCGCCAGCGCCCCGACAAAGCCCAACTCCTCGCAGATGGCGGTCCAGATGAAGTCGGTCTGCTTTTCCGGCAGGAAGTTGAGGCGGCTCTGGGTGCCTTCCAGGAAACCCTTGCCGGTCAGGCCGCCAGACCCGATGGCGATCTTGGCCTGGGTGATGTTCCAGCCCTTGCCCAGCGCATCCGAGCCGGGATCCAGGAACGTCTCGACCCGGTGGCGCTGGTAATCGTGCAGCAGGAATTCCCAGGTGAGCGGGATGGCGGCGGCGACGGCGCCCAGCGCCGGCCCGATCCACCACCAGGAAAGCCCTGCCAGGAACAGCAGGGCGCAGCCATCGGCGACAATGATGAGCGTGGTGCCCAGGTTGGGCTGCAGCACCACGAAGATGGCGGGCACCGCTATCATGGACAGCGCCAGCATTAGGTTGAGCGGCTTGGAGACGTCTTCCACGCTCTTGCCATGAAGGAAGCGGGCCAGCGCCAGCACCAGCGAGACTTTCATCAGCTCGGACGGCTGCAGGTCGAAGCCGCCCAGCGACACCCAGCGCTGCGCGCCCATGCCGTCATGGCCCATCGCCACCACCGCCACCAGCAGCAGCAGCGCCACGCCATAGGCCGGATAGGCCAGCGACATCCAGATGCGGATATCGATGGTGGCCACCGCCACCAGCACGAACAGGCCCATGAGGAATTTGAGCAACTGCGACAGCGCCCAGGGCTGCATCTGGCCGCCCGCCACCGAATAGAGCATGACGACGCCCGCGCCCGCCACCAGGGTGATCAGCAGCACCAGGCCCCAGTTCATCTCCTGCAGCTTGTCGACCACGGACAAGGTGCGCTTGGAGGCGGCGTAGGCGCGCAAGGCCATCAGCCCGGCTCCTTGCCGCTGGTTTCGTTCTGCGCCCCGCGCGTCGTGCCGGGAATGGCGGCCGACTTCACCGGATAGGCGGTGGGGCGGCCCACCGTGTCGCGCTTCTGCGCGAAGAGCAGGATGTCGCGCGCCATCTGGCAATGCGGATGCGGTGGCGTCGCGCCATGCTCGATCATGCAGACAATGGCGTATTTGGGGTTGTTCACTGGCGCATAGCCGATGAACAGGGCGTGGTCACGCAGCTTCCACGCCAGGTTGGCATTGTTGGTCAGGCCACGGGCGCGTTCTTCCTTGGAATAGACGCGCACCTGCGCCGTGCCGGTCTTGCCCGCCATCTCGAAGCCGGGCTCGTTGATGCGCCAGGCAAAGGACGTACCGCCGGGCTCGTTGCAGACCTTGTCCATGCCCGCCCGCACCACCGCAAGCGCTTCGTCGGATACCGGCAGGTGCGGCGCGGCGGCCAGGTCCATCACCTTGTCGCCCACCGAATGCACCATGCGGGCGCTGACCTGCTTGCCGCTGGCGACACGCGCCGCCATCTGGCAGAGTTGCAGCGGCGTGGCCGTGACATAGCCCTGGCCAATGGCGATGCTGATCGTGTCGCCCTGCTGCCAGGCCCAATTGTAGGTTTTCTGCTTCCACGCGCGGCTGGGAATCAGGCCGGAACGCTCGCCCGGCAATTCGATGCCGGTGGGCGCGCCCAGGCCCAGCAGCCGCGCTGCCGCCTCGATCTTGTCGATGCCCAGACGGCGCGAGGTTTCGTAGAAGAAGACGTCACAGCTATTCTTCAGCGCGCCTTCGATATCGAGCGCGCCATGTCCCTTGCGTTGCCAGCAATGGAAGGCATGGCCGCCGAAATTGTAGACGCCATTGCAGTTGACGCGAAAATCAGGCGTGGCGATGCCCGCTTCCACCGCCGCCAGCGCCACCGCCGGCTTGAAGGTGGAGCCTGGCGGATAAGTGCCGCCCATCACCTTGTTGAGCAGCGGCTTGTAGTCGGAGGTGGTGAGATCGCGCCATTGCGGGCCGCTCAGGCCGACATTGAACCAGTTGGGATCGAAGCCCGGCGTGGACGACAGCGACAGGACATGGCCGGTATCGACATCCATCACCACGCAGGCGGCGCTTTCCTCGCCCAGCCGCTGGTCGGCGAAGCGCTGCAGCTCGCAGTCGATGGTCAGCCAGACATCCTGGCCCGGTTCGCCCGCATTCTTGCCCAGCTCGCGCACGATGCGGCCATAGGCGTTGACTTCCACCCGGCTGTCGCCGGCCTGGCCGCGCACTTCGCGGTCGAAGGCCTTCTCGATGCCACGCTTGCCGATGCGGTAACCCGGCAGGTCGAGCAGCGGGTCGGTGTCGTCCTTGAGATCGTCCTGACTGACCGAGGCGACATAGCCCAGCACATGCACCATCTCCTTGCCGAAGGGATAGTCGCGGGTCTCGCCGACATCGGGTTGCACGCCCGGCAGGTATGGCAGGTGCAGGTTTATGAGGGAGAATTCCTCCCAGCTCAGATTCTCCACCACCGGCACCGGCACGAATTTCTTGTTCTTGGCGACGTCGGCCAGGATCTTCTTCTTCTGCAGGTCGGAAAGCTGGATGACCTTGCCGATCTGGTCCAGCGCCTGGCGAACGCCCTGCTTGGCCTGCTCGGCCACGATCATGACGCGGTAGTTGCGGCGGTTGGTGGCCATCTCCGCGCCGAAGCGATCCAGGATACGGCCGCGGGGCGGCGCGATGGGGCGCTGGGAGACGCGGTTGTCTTCCGAGGCGGTGAGATATTCTTCGCCGTCGCGGATCTGGAGCTGATAGAGGCGGCCCGCCAGCACGGCGAAGACCAGGCTCATACCGCCGCCCACGCCCAGCGTGCGGCGGGTGAAGGCGGTGTAGCGGCTCTTGTCCTTCTTGTCGAAGACCGGCATCAGAAGTCGCTCCGCAGCGGTCCGACAATGCGGTGGTGCAGGGCGCTGACGATGTACGTCACGGGGATATAGGCCGCCACCGTCATGGCAAGTTGCGCCACCACCGGGCCCAGCGGCGGCACATGGCCGTAATAGATCGCGACAATGGCATAGGCGGCGGCGATGGCGGCGAAGGCGGCGGCGGCGAAGCCCAGCACCGCGCCCAGCCCCGCAAGGCCCGCGAAACTTTCCCGCTGGCGGGCCACCAGCGCATAGGACAGCACGTAGGACAGCGTCCAGACACCGGGCGGCGCGCCGCTCATGACGTCTTCCAGCATGCCGATGGCGAAGGCGGCGGCAGGCGTCATCAGGTCAGGCCGCACCAGGCACCAGAAATAGACCGGCACCAGTCCCATCAGCGGCGGCGGCACCAGCCCGCCGACAAACGAGATCGGGACGTTGGAGATGAAGACGCTGGTCAGGCCGCACAGCAGCGGCACCAGCGCCGCGAAGAAGCGCGAGAGTAGCGGCGCGTAGAGTTTCTCCGTCGTGCCCATCGCCCTACTCCGTTCCCGCGTCGGCGGGCGCGGTCTGGCTGATCGGCGCCATCGGCAGGGGCTTGGGCTTGGCCACGGGCAGCGGCTGCGGCGCCATGGTCGCCACCGTGGCGGGCGGCGGCGGCACATAAGGCTGCAGGCCCGCAGCTTCCGCCGGCAGCGTTGCGGCGGCGGGCATTTCTTCCTTGGGACGGGCGAAGTTCAAGATCTGCACGGTTTCGCTTTGCGCGGCATCGGCCAGCAGGGCGACGCGGAAGCCATCTCCATCGGCCACGACGATACCGATGGGCAGGCCGGAGGGCAGCAGGCCGCCGTCCCCGGAAGACACGACCTGGTCGCCCGCCTTGATGCGGATATTGGGCGCCAGCATGTCCAGGCGCGGGCTGGCGGAGTTGTCGCCGGCCAGTACGGCCTGCGCCCGGCCCGGCGCGATGGAAACGGGGATGCGGCTGTTGATGTCGGTGAGCAGGATGAGCCAGCTGGTCTGCTTGCCGGCGAGATAGAGCCGGCCGATCATGCCATTCTCATCCATCACCGCCTGGCCAGGGCGCGCACCGTTCACGGTGCCCGCATCCAGGATCATGGTGCGCAGGAAGGGACGGCTGGCCCGCCCGATCACCCGCGCCAGCACGGCGTTGAGCGCCGGGTCGGGCACGGCATTGAGCAGCTTCTCGTAATGGCGGACGCGGCCTTCCAGCACGACGGAGGTGTTGCGCCACTGGCGCAGGCGGCCATTCTCTTCCTTGAGCTTGAGGTTCTCCTCATAGACCCGGAAGATTTCGCCGATGGAACCAGCCCAGCGCTCCGCGCCATCGAGCGGCGCGCGCACCTGGGCCAGCGCCGGGGCCATCCAGTCGGTTATGCGAACGCGGGCGGCGTCAAATAGCCCGCTCTGGGCCTTGCCTATCAGCACCAGCACCACCGCAAGCGCCAGCACAATGATCAGCGGAAGCTGGGCATTGCCGCGGCGGGCGATTTTCCAGGTACCGTTGGGCATTTGCTACGCGGCCCCTGCCCGCGCGGGTTCTTTAAAAAGCGGTGGAAAGAACGTGGCGCATGCCTTTTGCATTTTCCAGCACGCGCCCGGTACCCAGGGCGACGCAGGACAAGGGATCATCGGCGATGGAGACCGGCAGGCCGGTTTCCTCGCGCAGCACCTGGTCGAGGTTCGCCAGCAGCGAGCCACCGCCGGTGAGCACGATGCCCTTGTCGACAATGTCGGCAGCCAGTTCCGGCGGCGTGGCTTCCAGCGCAACCTTCACCGCCTCGACGATAGCGCCGACCGGTTCGGCCAGGGCTTCGGCGATGTGACGCTGGGTGATGGTGATTTCCTTGGGCACACCGTTGAGCAGGTCGCGGCCCTTGATCTCCATCGTGATGCCGTTGCCGTCTTCGGGCGGCGCGGCGGAGCCGATTTCCTTCTTGATGCGCTCGGACGACGCTTCGCCGATCAGGAGATTCTGGTGGCGGCGGATATAGGCGATGATCGCCTCATCCATCTTGTCGCCGCCGACGCGCACCGAACGCGAATAGACGATGCCGCCCAGCGACAGCACGGCCACTTCGGTGGTGCCGCCGCCAATATCGACCACCATCGAGCCGGTGGGCTCGGAGACGGGCAGACCGGCGCCGATGGCGGCGGCCATCGGTTCTTCGATCAGGTAAACGCGGCGGGCACCGGCGGAGAGCGCCGATTCCTGGATGGCGCGGCGTTCGACGGCGGTGGAACCGGACGGCACGCAGACGATGATCATGGGATTGGCGAAGGAACGGCGGTTATGCACCTTGCGGATGAAGTGCTTGATCATCTCCTCCGCGACCTCGAAATCGGCGATGACGCCGTCGCGCATCGGCCGGATCGCCTCGATGTTGCCGGGGGTGCGGCCCAGCATCATCTTGGCGTCGTTGCCGACGGCGCGAACGGACTTCTTGCCGCCGCGCGTGGTGATGGTGGCGACCACGCTGGGTTCATTGAGGACGATGCCGCGGCCCTTGACGTAGACAAGCGTGTTCGCCGTGCCCAGATCGATGGCCATGTCGCTGGAGAGCGCTCCGAGAAGACTGCCGAACATGCTTAATGTGTGTCCCTGAACTGAGGTGCCGAGGCGGTTGGTCTGATTGCAAGCAAGCGCCGTACCGTTAATAGCGCCCCCGGAGCGCTCGTTCCGGGGGCGTTTTGTTTCATCTTCCGACAGAGAGCGCTTCGGGCGCCTGCTTTTCGCGCTTCACGACCAGCTTGTTCAGCGCGTTTACATAGGCATAGGCCGCCGCCGCCATCGTGTCGGTGTCCGAGGCCTTGCCGGTGACGGTGCGGCCATTCTCGTCCAGCCGGACCGTGACCGTCGCCTGGGCATCGGTGCCCTCGGTAACGGCGCTGATCTGGAAAAGCTGCAGCGTGGCGGTGTGCGGATACAGGCCCCGGATCGCCTTGAAGATGGCGTCCACCGGGCCGTCGCCCTCGGCGGTGATGCGGTGCTCCTCGCCATTCACCACCAGGGTCAGGGCGGCGACCGGCTCGATGCCGGTGCCGCTCTCGACCCGCAGCTGCTTGACGATGATGGCGTCCTGGCCGCGCATGATCTCGTCGTCCACCAGGGCGGCGATATCCTCGTCGAAGATGTGCTTCTTCTTGTCGGCCAGTTCCTTGAAGCGCTTGAAGGCGTCCTCGAAGGCTTCGGCTTCCAGCGTGTAGCCCATCGCTTCCAGCTTGTCCTTGAAGGCATGGCGCCCCGACAGCTTGCCCAGCATCAGGCTGGTGGCATGGACGCCGACATCCTCGGGCCGCATGATTTCGTAAGTCTCGACATTCTTGAGCATGCCGTCCTGGTGGATGCCGCTCTCATGCGCGAAGGCGTTCTTGCCGACGATGGCCTTGTTGTACTGGACCGGGAAGCCGGTGATCGAGGACACCAGCTTGGAGGCGCGGGTCAGCATGGTGGTGTTGATGCCGGTGGTGAAGGGCATGATGTCCTTGCGCACCTTCAGCGCCATCACGATCTCTTCCAGCGCGGCGTTGCCCGCCCGCTCGCCGATGCCGTTGATGGTGCATTCCACCTGCCGCGCACCCGCCAGCACGCCGGCCAGGCTGTTCGCCACCGCCAGGCCCAAATCGTTATGGACATGGGTGGAGAAGATCACCTTGTCGGCATTGGGCACGCGTTCTCGCAGCATCTTGATGATCTCGAAATATTCCTGCGGCGTGGAATAGCCCACCGTATCGGGCACGTTGATGACGGTGGCGCCGGCATTGATGGCGACATCGACGCAGCGCACCAGGAATTCTGGCACGGTGCGGGTGGCATCCTCGGCGCTCCATTCCACTTCCGAGGTGAAGTTGCGCGCGCGCGTGACGGAAGCGCCAATCGCCTCCAGCACCGCATTCTCGCCCATGTTCAGCTTGTGCTTCATGTGCACGGGGCTGGTGGAGATGAAGGTGTGGATGCGAGGGCGGCGCGCGCCCTTCAGCGCCTCGCCGGCACGGTCGACATCCTTGAAGCCGGCGCGGGCGAGCCCGCAAACACTGGCGTTCTTGACGATCTTCGAGATTTCCTGGACCGCCTTGAAGTCGCCCGGCGAGGAAATAGGAAAGCCCGCCTCGATGACATCCACGCCCATTTCGTCGAGCAGTTCGGCGATGCGCAATTTCTCTTCATGCGTCATCGCAGCGCCCGGCGACTGCTCGCCGTCGCGCAAGGTGGTGTCGAAAATAATGATCCTGCTGCTGTCGTTGGTCATGACGTCACGTCCTTCTGTCCGCCGCGCGGGCTTGGGTTTCTCCTCAGTTGCTGAGGCCCCCTAAACACAAGGCGCGTGCTGACGCGCCGAACGTGCCTAGGGGCAGCTAAGAAGAAGCAGTAGCGCGCGCGAAGAGGAAGGACGGGGCTGGCGTTGGGCGCGCGCACGGATGCGCGCGGCAAAGCCGCCCTTCGCATCCGCAGTGTGCATACCCGTCGTCATTGACCTGTCGCCGTTCCGTCCGCCGTTTTAAGCCGGAGTGCTCCCCAACTCGGTAACCCTCGGGAAAACCACCCGAATTTTCCCTTGTTGTCTGCGAATTTTACGCCGATTTCCCCCTGTGGCGCAAGTGCGACAGGGGCCGGAAAGGGAAATCTTTCCGCATGGTTGGCGCAAAAGTTGACTACGTTAACACTCCGAACCGGCTCCCTGTTCGTGGCCAGGCGTCCCCGGCTCATATGCCAGAGCTTCGCAACGGCCCGCTCGCGGTGGCCCGGCGCGACATACCGCCCTGATTTTTCTGGCAATCTTCGCTTTTCCGGCGCATGCCAACGTAGTTATCTGCCGCCGTGGTTCCCCCGGAACCGCGCCATCGAACG
>Ga0114970_10000136_pt1 | contig 48978 bp, 45 predicted proteins | sample M_140205_XF_Meta_FD_87030 | JGI IMG/M metagenome (GOLD analysis project Ga0114970, IMG submission 87030) | Freshwater microbial communities from Lake Montjoie, Canada to study carbon cycling - M_140205_XF_MetaG | ecosystem: Environmental > Aquatic > Freshwater > Lake | place: Lake Montjoie... | reverse complement strand
TTTTCATGATATCTTTCATCAAATTGTGAGTCCATTGTCGGTTTCATCTATCGCATTCGGCCTTGCTTATATTTGCACGCTCTCATTTGAATCAATCAATACCGTACTGCTTTTTCCTCGGGACTATATCGAAGAATCATTGATTGTAGCAAAAAAAAGCCCAGAGGTAAACTCTGGGCTATGAATTCCACTTTTGTTTAAGTGGAGGAGACACTGGCAGCTGTAGAATTGAATATTAGTTCTACACAATAAGTTAATTATATATTAGGGTTATCACTAGGTAAAGTATTTTTTGTTATTTTTTTATATTTTTGAAAGGTTAGCATGGAGTGCACTGTTAGCTGGCTAGGCCAAGATGGTATGAGCTTTTCTGCCGAAGTTGGTAGTGGGCACTTACTTAATATGGACGGAGCTCCAGAAGCTGGTGGCAGAAATCTTGCGCCACGCCCTATGGAACTTCTTTTAGCAGGCGCTGGGGGCTGTACAGCATTTGATGTGGTGATGATTCTAAAAAAAGCCCGCCAAAATATCCATGGCTGTAAAGTCCATGTCAACGCCCAAAGAGCCCAAGAAGACCCCAAGGTGTTTACGCATATACATTTTAAATTTATTGTGACAGGTAAGAATTTAGATCCAAACCGTGTCAATAAAGCAGTCGATCTGTCTCATGAGAAATACTGCTCGGCGACAATCATGCTCAGTAAAACAGCTGAAATAAGTTACTCCATCGAAATCAATGAACTGTAAAGGCCCAGAACTGCACGATTAGCCGGTTTCTGTCACTTGCTGGCGCACGCGGGCAATCATTCCTGTTCCTACCTCTTTTGATAAAATTTGATAGTTCTAAGAGCTTAGTTTCATATCGATGTTAGATGTTCTAAATCAAAATATCAGATTCTTATTTTTAGCTAGGCCTTTAAAGCTTGCGGCTTATGAGAGCAGAAGCCCATGATAGATCTTACTTTCTTAAAGATCAGAGGGCGGTAGGTTAAGTCAATGTCTACTGATAGCCGAGGCATATTGCGCACAAAAAGATTTATAGCCGTTCCGCCATGCAATCAGATCTTTGAAATCTTTGTGGTCATGCAAAAGCATTAAGCACTGGCCCTCTGGGGGTTACGCAACCAAGATGAAACTCGCTTCTTAGTTCTTCCTGCACCATAAGCACTAACCGTTTTTTGCAATTTAGAAATTTCAAACTTGTTTAACTGCTTCTCTACCATAGCCAATACATTACCTTTATTCTCAGCAAGCGAATCTAGGTTATTCAATAGGTCCACTAATAAGAATTCTTTATCCACCTTTTTGGGAAAGCGTGGCTTTACCCGAAATTCAAAACTTCTATTGCCCAATTTAAAAATACCATGGCGTTTATGGTTGTACACCATGGTCTTGTTATAAAGCTGGGTTGTTCCTAGGCCCAAGGAGTTATAGCTATTTGGTGAAAGCAATAAAAAGTTCTCATCTTTTAAAAAAGCCTCTACTAGCTCATCGTCTTTCGGAGGCACCCTACCAAATGCCGAAGACTTAGGTGCGTAATATAGTCCTTGGGCAAGCTTTTCTATATCCCCATCATCGACCAATTGCTTTAAATGTCGATCTACTGCATTTGAGTAACTTAGCAAGTCTTCTCTTCTGTAGACATGCCCCTTCTTTAAATGCGAGCGAAGCCTTGCCAATGAGCTATCGTGCTCTTCGGGTGGGTTATTTAAAAAGGGTTTTACCAGTTTTTTTTGCATGATTTTTTATTGAAATTTCATGCATATTAGCATAGGCACAGGATCTTAACAAGCGTTACTTAAAGTAACTCAATGGGTAAGAGCATTGCTATTAGCAACAAAAGGTGAATCCTGGCATTCAATTGATTATGAAATACAGCTTTTGATCTTAATAGTTACAACAACGCTATAGTTTATTGTTCCCATCCAGAGCTGTATATCTATTGAGGTTGCTGTTGGTAGTTCATGGAATTTACTCATACACCTACTACATATTGATGAAAAATGATCTGGCGTTCTCACGCTAAGCTTAGCGAAGTGCAGAGTTGGTCGATAAGCCGGATTCTGTCGCCCGTGCTGGTGCACGGGGACAATGATTACTGACTCTGCCACTTTTGATGCAATATGATGGCACTAAGTGGTTAGTTTACTTTTGACGCTGAACCTTCTAAATCAAAATATTAAATCTCTTTTTTCACTAGGCCTTAAGCTATCTGGCTTATAAATCGATCAATGTCCTAAAGCCATTAATGGAGCAAACCGTCTACAGACTGCACAGTATTCTTAATTGGTCAAAATATACACACAGTCGAGATGAGGTTGCTTTAACTCTAATAATAGTATATATTGAATATATACAAAATAAGGAGGTGTATTGATGGGAGCTTCAAACGAAAACCTGTTAGTCAAATTCCGTTCTAAAGACACACAGTTTGGCGTGACTCGGACAACGGTCAAGGCAATAGCTAAGGAACTGAATGTGAACGAAACGCTGGTTATTCATATGGCCTTGTCTAAGTTCGCTTCTGATGTTTTACCCGGTTATGCCCCTGATGATGGGCCATTAACAGCAAAACAAATTTTGGCACTTCGCAAGGATGTAGTCGGACGCTTACCAAAGGGCAAATTACTTTCCCGTGATCTATTGTTTGCATGAGCCAGATCTGGAAAATTCCTGCTCCTGGCGATATCGTTTGGTGTTTGTTTCCAGAAATTCCAGATATCAAGCCAGGGCCAAAACCCCGACCAGCTATTGTTTTAAGCGTAGAGCGTCGGGATGATGGTGATCAAGTCAGTGTGGTTTACGGCACATCCCGGCATCTGAAGCGGCTAAAAACTGGCGAAGTAGCAATCACACAAGCTAAAAATCCAGCAGCTTATGCGCTAGCTGGATTAGCTTACGATACAAAGTTTGATTTTAAAGTGATTGTAAATCTGCCGTGGTCTGATCGCTACTTCAAGGTGCCTGCTAGAAATCCTTATGGAAATACGCCCAAAATTGGGACATTGCACGCAACCATTCTTCGTACAATCGAGACTGCCTATCGGGCAGCATCAGCTCGATAAAATTAGCTATTGAAGTCAACAAACCTCGTAAAAATTTCTATCAAATGCTCGTCCCATTAGACAATCCGACAGTGTATAGCTTTCTCAAGCCTTCTATATGATTAAAAAATGCAGATGGCAAGCTTGGCGAAGTGCAGAGTTGGTCGATAAGCCGGATTCTGTCGCCCGTGCTTGCGCACGGGGGCAATCATTCATCTAGGTCCATTGTTACCAATGGACTCGAGCTCTCTACCCGCAGACTCAGCGGATCGCCTCAACGCCTGCCTATTTGAGATTGCTCCGAGTGGAGGTTACCGCGTTTCACCGTAACTAAATACGCTCGTCTCTGTGGCCCTATTCCTCATGTCACCATGGATGGTCGTTAACCATCACCCTATCCTTTGGAGTCCGGACTTTCCTCCCCTTCAATCAAGAAGCGGCGATTGCCTAACCAACTCTGCCTGTCTAGTCTAACCGAGAAATGTCCACTCTAGAGTTTGTCCAGCATTTAATGGGGTTATATGCTCTGCACCAAAGGCGTATTGATGAGGGACTTCTTGTGGTTTTTTTTCTAAAACAACCTGCTCTGTATTCCTAACTAAGCCATAAAAATCGGCTCCTCGAAAGGATGCGAAAGCTTCTAGCTGTTGTAATTTCCCAACTGAGTCAAATGCCTTTGCATACAACTCTAGCGCTTGAGCCGCTGTAAAACACCCTGCGCAACCGCAAGCTTGTTCTTTGGAGCGAGTTACATGTGGTGCACTATCAGTCCCTAAAAAAAAGCGCTCCGAATCGCCAGTAGCGGCTTTTAATAAGGCCTGCCGGTGATGCTCTCTCTTTAATACCGGTAAGCAATAATAGTGTGGACGAATGCCACCTTGAAAAATTGCATTACGGTTATACAAAAGATGATGGGCTGTGATCGTCGCGGCAATTTTTCCTAATTGCTGCGTGTCAGCATTCATCACGTAGTCTACCGCTTGCTCTGTTGTGATATGTTCAAATACCACCCGTAATTTTGGATGACGAAGCCTTAATGGGTGCAAAACCTCCTCAATAAAAACAGCTTCTCGATCAAATAAATCAATTTGCGCAGAAGTAACTTCACCATGTACTAATAAAGGCACCCCAATTTGTGCCATTTTCTCTAAAGTAGCATCACACAAAGCGATATTCGTAACACCAGCAGCACTATTCGTGGTCGCGCCGGCAGGATACAACTTCACGCCAACAATACCAGCTGCCTTCGCTTTCTCAATTTCATCTGGCGGTGTGTTATCGGTCAAATACAAAGTCATTAATGGCTCAAAGTGACCAATCTCGCTTGGTTCTAATAACTTGCAAGCTTGCATAATTCGTTGTGCATAAGCCTTAGCCGCGGCAACTGTCGTTACCGGTGGACTTAAATTAGGCATAACAACCGCTCGTGCAAATTGCCTTGCCGTGTGCCGCAAAGCATCTCCTAAAACCTCGCCATCACGCAAATGAACATGCCAATCGTCAGGTTTAGTAATCGTTAATTTATCCATGGCTCTCTAACATTAAAATTCGAAAATCATTGATGTTGGTTAGGGTCGGCCCAGTGTGTACTAAGCCACCAACTTCTAAAAAAAACCCATAGGCATCGTGCGCTTCTAAATATGTTTTTTCATCTAGCTGTAAAGAATTGGCATTTTGAATAATCTCTTGATCAAAAAAAGCGCCTGCATTTTCTTCACTACCGTCTATGCCGTCGGTGTCAGCAGCTAAAGCGCTCAACCCCACTAAAGCTTTAGAATGCGTATACAGTGCTAACAAAAACTCCGCGCACCTCCCTCCTCTACCCACAACTCCTTGAGGAATAGTAACCGTAGTTTCTCCTCCAGAAATAAAAACTTGTCTTCTAAATTTACCAGGCCTATCTACAAAATCTTTATTTTGATTTTGCTCCACATAACCACGAACTATCTCTAACTGATCTCTTGCAACTTGCGCTGCTTCACCTGTAATTTGGTCTCCCAAAATATGCACTTGCGCACCGTGTTCCAAGCAGTATTTTTGGGCCGCTAATAAACTTTGCATCGATGTCGCAATAACATGATTGCGCACCATCAAACTTTCAGGCTCATCTCTTTTGAGAGTTTCTGGCGCCTGCCCAATCGTACCTTTTTTTAAATAATCCAAAATACTAGCAGGTGCCACTCCTGGGCCAATTTGATAACGATCTAAGATGTTTAATGCATCCTGAAATGTCGAATCATCTACTGCGCAAGGTCCACTAGCAATATCTCCAGGTTGATCTCCCGTCACATCAGAAATAATCAGCGCATCCACCTTCGCCCCAGCTCGGACCGCAAGGCGACCCAAATTACCGCCTTGTATAGCCGAAATATGCTTTCGGACTACATTCATCGCTTCGATAGGAGCTCCAGAGCGTAACAGTTCCCGAGTAAGAACCTTTAAATCTGACATAGAAATCTCGGCAGCCGGTAACGTTAAGAGACTTGAGCCTCCACCAGAAATTAAAACAAGGAGTTGATCATCTTTTTGTAATTCTTGTACGATGTGTAAAAGATTCTTTGTGGCTTGCAGACCTGCCTCGTCAGGAACTGGATGGGCTGCCTCACAGATTACAATCTTTCGATCTGGTAAAGGTCTTTGAACATCATGACCATACCTGGTAATGACTAATCCAGAAAGAATCGCCTGCGGCCAGTGTACAAGGGCATATCTTTCTAAGGCATCAGCCATCGAGGCGCTCGCCTTACCAGCCCCAATCACAATACAGCGCCCGCGAATACCCTGCGGAAATAACTGCTTTAAAAATTTGGGAATAGCGTAACTAGGATCGGCTGCTTGCAAGGCCGCTTGAAAAGCGCCATGCAGTAATGCCCGCGAAGTAGTTTCATGCGCCTGTTGGGGTAACTTCTGCAAGTAAAGGCTCGCTTTCTTGTTGTTGCATACTCCACATCTGGGCATACTGCCCCTGTAAGGCAATTAACTGCTCATGTGTTCCACGTTCAACAATCTCTCCTGCACTCATCACCAAAATCTGTTCGGCGTGCACAATCGTCGATAAACGGTGCGCAATGATTAAGGCCGTTCGGTTTGATGTGAGCTTATTAATTTCTGCTTGGATCGCCTTTTCTGTCTTCGAGTCTAATGCCGATGTAGCTTCATCAAAAATTAATAATGCGGGATCTTTTAATAATGTCCTAGCAATCGCAACCCGCTGCTTTTCACCACCAGACAATTTTAATCCACGTTCACCAACGGCTGTTTGATAACCGTCTGGCAAACTCATGATAAATTCGTCAATCTGGGCAGCCTTTGCGGCTTGGGTAATTTCAAGTTGTGATGCTGTGGGATTGCCATAAGCGATGTTATAGCCAATCGAATCATTAAATAATACGGTGTCTTGCGGGACAATCCCAATCGCCTTACGTAAACTTGCCTGTTGAATCTCTTTAATAGGCTGGCCATCAATCAAAATACTACCCGACTGAACATCGTAAAACCGAAATAGTAATCTCGCTAAAGTACTCTTGCCAGAGCCACTTCTACCCACAACTGCAGTAGTTGTGCCGGGTAGTATCTCAAATTGCACATTCTTTAAAATAGGACGATTCGGATCGTAAAAGAAATTAACTTGATCAAAAACTACTTTTGGACCTAATTTTGGCTCTACTAATTGGAGCGCCTGAGCACTTGGTTTGTCCTGAATCTCCCGATCCTTACCCAATAGACTAAACATATTATCCATATCCAATAATGCCTGTTTAATCTCCCGGTAAATCACCCCTAAAAAATTCAGCGGTATATACAATTGAATCATCAGCGTATTAATTAAAACTAAATCTCCAAGGGTTAATAAACCAGCCTCAACACCTAAAATTGCACGCCATAATATAGCAATTAAACCAATCACAATAATGATCTGCTGGCCAATATTTAAAACGGCAAGAGAGCGTTGCGATTGAATCGCAGCTTCTTGGTAACTCGCTAAAAAGGTGTCATACCGAGAGGCTTCAAATTTTTCATTGCCAAAATACTTGACTGTTTCAAAATTCAATAATGAATCAATCGCTTTTTGATTGGCACTCGTATCCATCTCATTCATTTTTCGACGGTATTGTGTTCGCCACTCAGTAACTTTGACGGTATAAATGATGTAACACACTAAAGCCGTAAAAGTAATCGCAGCGTACATCCAATCGTAATTCCAACCTAAATAAATTAAGACTAACGAAAACTCAATAATCGTTGGCACAATACTATATAAGGAATAGGAAATCAGTGACTGAATACCACGCGAGCCACGGTCAATATCTCGGCTCACGCCACCAGTTTGCCTGGCTAAATGAAATCGCAGTGATAACGAATGTAAGTGCTCAAATACTTCAATCGCAATTTTTCGCACCGCATGTTGCGTTACTTTAGAAAATAAAAACTCTCTTAACTCGGTAAATAAGGAAGATGCTAATCGCAATGCACCATAGCCAAAAATTAAGGCAATGGGAACAATGAGTAGGCGTTTGGGATCATCGGCAGACAATGCCAAATCGTCAATTAAATACTTTAAAACAATCGGAATACCTAAATTTGAAACCTTGGCTAAAATTAAACAAGATAATGCAAATCCAACGCGCCATGGATATTTCAAAACGTAAGGGAATAAAGTCTTAATCGTCGCCCAGTCACCTAAGTTTTTAGAGCGGGCCGGTAAGTCAGAATTGGCTAAATGACGCATCACACTTTCTCATGATTTTGGGACACCCAGCCGATGGTGCGCCATCTACTTAACTGACGTTTTGTGTAGTGTTACGAAGACGTATATGTAACTCGCGTAATTGCTTCTCATCCACCGGACTTGGCGCTTGCGTGAGTAAACATTGTGCACGTTGGGTTTTTGGGAAAGCAATCACATCACGAATAGAGTCCGCACCGGTCATCATCGTGACAATACGGTCTAGACCAAAGGCAATTCCACCATGAGGAGGAGCGCCATATTTAAGGGCGTCTAATAAAAATCCGAATTTTTCTTGGGCTTCTACCTCATTAATCTTGAGTGCTCTAAAAACCTCACTCTGCACAGACTCTTGATGAATCCGAACGGAACCCCCACCAATTTCCCAACCATTAAGCACCATGTCATAGGCTTTGGCTAAACACCGCCCAGGGTCTTTATCCAAAATGGCTAAGTGTTCGTCTTTTGGACTCGTGAATGGATGGTGACAGGCAACCCAGCGAGCATTTTCTTCATCATAGTCAAACATGGGAAAATCAACGACCCACAATGGTTGCCAAGAGTCATTAAAGAAACCCTTTGCTTTGCTCCAATCAGATAGTCCAATCTTCACGCGCAATGCTCCAATCGCATCATTCACAACCTTGGTCGTATCAGCGCCAAAGAAAATGATGTCCCCATCTTGAGCCTGAGTACGTTCAATAATTGCTTTGATAGCAGCGTCATGCAAGTTTTTGACGATGGGAGACTGTAAGCCATTACGCCCTTCACTCACTTGATTGACCTTAATCCAGGCTAATCCTTTAGCGCCATAAATACTCACAAATTTTGTATATTCATCAATCTCACTTCGACTGATTTCAGCACCCTTTGGTACCCTTAGTGCTACAACACGCCCATTATCGGAATTGGCCGGACCAGAAAATACCTTAAAATCGACATCTTTCATGACGTCCGTTAAATCCGTAAACTCCATCAAAATGCGCAGATCAGGTTTATCGGAGCCAAACCGCTTCATTGCCTCAGCATAAGTCAAGACTGGAAATGGATTAGCTAATTCAACTTGCATGACTTTTTTGAAAATATGCCGAATCATGTCTTCAAACAAATCACGAATTTCTATCTCATTTAAAAAAGATGTTTCGCAGTCAATCTGCGTGAACTCCGGCTGCCGATCCGCTCTTAAATCCTCATCCCGAAAACATTTAACAATCTGGTAATACCGATCAAAACCGGCAACCATTAATAACTGCTTAAATAATTGGGGCGATTGCGGTAGCGCAAAAAATTGTCCATCATGCACCCGCGAAGGAACTAAATAATCACGCGCTCCTTCTGGTGTACTTTTCGTCAACATGGGCGTTTCAATATCAATAAACTCCGCCGCGTCTAAATATCTTCGGCACTCCATCGCAACGTCATAACGCAAACGCAAGTTTTTTTGCATTTGTGGCCGACGTAAGTCTAAAACACGATGGGTTAACCGAGTCGTCTCTGATAAATTGTCATCGTCTAACTGAAAGGGCGGAGTGACTGAGGTATTTAAAATCACTAATTCTTTACATAAAATCTCGATCTTGCCAGTAATTAAATCCAGGTTTTCTGTGCCAGTGGGTCGAGCACGAACTAATCCTTTAACTTGTATACAAAATTCGTTGCGTACACTTTCTGCCAAACTAAAGACATCTTTTCTGTCCGGATCACAAACCACTTGTACAAATCCATGCTTATCTCTTAAGTCAATAAAAATAACGCCGCCATGGTCCCGTCGGCGATTAACCCAACCAGCAATACTGATTTCTTGACCAATCTGTTCTGTGGTTGTTAAACCTGCTGCGTGACTACGAATTGTCATACATAAATCCTGTCTATTAATGATCTTTTGGCTCTTGACCAACCGGCGGTACTGTTCCCATCGAAACAATATGCTTGAGCGCATCTTCAACGGATATAGATAACTCAATAACGCTATCTTTTGGCACAATCATGAAAAACCCTGAAGTCGGATTAGGTGTTGTTGGAACAAATACATGTATATGCGGGGCGCCTAATTTATCGGCTACTTCTTGCATTGGATAACCCGTTTGAAAAGCAATGGTCCAGGAGTTCGCATGGGGGTAACGGATTAAAACAGCCTTTTTAAAAGCATCTCCACTACTGGACAACAGAGTATCAGAAACTTGCTTAACGCTCGAATAGATCGAACGCACAATTGGTATGCGACTTAATATCTGCTCCCAAACCCGAAGAACCCAGCGTCCCGCAAAAGTAATCGCCGCCATGCCTGTAAGCATCATTGAAACCACAACGATCAAAATACCTAAGCCTGGTATCTCTCGAAAATGTCTAAGGGTCTCCGACGAGCTCGAGGGCAAGACGGTAATTAGCGCCATCATTACCGAACCATAGACGCTGTCTAAAATTCCCAAAGCCCAAGTAATGACCCAAATAGTAATTGCTAAGGGCGCCCAAACTAAAATTCCTGCTAAAAAGTATTTTTTCATATTAATTAATTCTTGAATTCGCTATTATCCTCTTTTTTTAAAAGGCTACTCGCGCTTTTATTGCTGATCGATCCTTCGTGCAAGACCTTTTTTTAGAAATTCTTGAGGAATCAAAAAGCCCCCTATTAGCATACCCGCCAAACTCGCTAGAAGGCCTAGCAACTGAGCAGGCACAATAAACCCCGGTAAAACGAGTTCTGCCAACAGCCATGAAACAATACCAAAAGTTAATGACAAAAGACCTCCTATTGGATTGGCTCGTTTCCAGTAAATACCAAAAACTAAAGGAATAAAAGCACCAACTAAAGTGACTTTATAGGCATTTTCTACCATTTTAAAGATGGATAATTGCGAATTCATCGCTACCACGGTCACAATAACAGCAAAAACAACAACCGTTATGCGCATGATTGATAACATCTTTTTAGGGGATGGGTGATCAAAAAAGTCTTTAATAATATTTTCTGAAAAAGAAACCGATGGGGCTAATAAGGTCGCACTTGCACAACTTTTTAACGCAGATAATAAGGCACCAAAAAACATAATTTGGGCAAAAAGCGGCGTATGTTTCAAAATGAGTTGGGGCAAAATGAGTTGTGAGTCCGTCTCAAGCAAGCTACCGACCATCTCCGGGTCAATGAGTGTTCCAGAATAAACCAGGTACATCGGCACAAAAGCAAACGCGAAATATAAAATACCCCCTAAAATCGCAGCACTTTGAGCAATCCCAACAGTCTTCGAGGAAGTCACTCGCTGAAAAACATCCTGCTGTGGAATCGAGCCCAACATCATGGTCAATAAAGCGGCAATAAAAGCTAGAATTGCGGCTGGATTATTCTCTGGAAAAAACTTTAAAAGGCCTGCTGCGTCAGCATGATTGACAACCGTCATCACGCCACCAGTCATTGCACTTAATTCATGGCCAATATACAAAAGCCCTACAACCACAATAATCATTTGTAAAAAGTCAGTAATAGCGACCGCCCACATACCGCCAAAAAGGGTGTAAATCAAGACACTGCCAGAGCCAATCAACATGCCAGTACTCTGAGAAATCGCACCATCTGAAACCACATGAAATACTAAACCTAAAGCCATAATTTGCGCTGAAACCCAGCCCAAATAAGATACTCCAATACATAAAGTCACTAAAACTTCAACGCTGCGCCCATACTTTTCTCGGTAAAAGTCACCAATGGTTAAAAACTTTTTATGATACAGGGGCTTAGCAAAAAATAAGCCCACTAAAATAAGACAAATCGAGGACCCAAAAGGGTCTGCCACGATACCACCTAAACCCTCTTTGACAAAGGTTGCCGGTATGCCTAAAACAGCCTCAGCGCCAAACCAAGTTGCAAAAACAGTTGCCGTCACAATGGGCATTGGCAAACTGTGCCCGGCTGCCGCAAAGTCTGTGGCATTTTTTACTTTCAGCGCGGTTAATAAACCAATCCCTACCGAGATGACCCAATAAGCAATGACAAACCAGAGCAACATGATCTAAATTGACTGAAAAAGGGGTAAGAAAAGGATTAAACAAATGCCTGCTAATAAACCAATTAGAAAAATACTAGCGAATTTCCAATAACCTTGGGCGTCAGTATGTTTTTTTACTAAATCCAATAACTCTTCACGATCTACCAACGACTTGTTGCGAATATCATTTTCTAACCACTGCACTATAAGTCGTGGCAAAGTCGGAACTTTTTGAGCCCACTGCGGAGCTTCTAGTTTTAATTTTTCCCAAAATCCCTTAACGCCAACTTGCTCATTCATCCAAGTTTGCATGATTGGCTTGACCGTTTTCCATAAGTCAAGATCCGGGTCTAGCTGCCGACCTAAACCTTCAACATTTAATAAGGTCTTTTGCAAAAGGGTTAGTTGGGGTTGAATTTCCACCTTAAAACGCCGCGATGTCTGAAATAATCGTAATAGAACAATGCCTAAAGAAATCTCTTTCAGGGGACGATCAAAGTAAGGCTCACAGACTGCTCGCACAGCCCCTTCCAATTCTTCAATACTAGTTTGAGCAGGTACCCATCCAGACTCAACGTGCAAAGCTGCAACGCGGTGATAATCGCGATTAAAAAACGCGAGAAAATTTTGAACCAAATAGTTCTTATCAACTTCTGACAAGGTACCAACAATACCAAAATCTAACGAAATCAGCCGGCCAAATGTGGCGGGCTCCAGACTGACCATGATGTTGCCTGGGTGCATGTCGGCGTGAAAAAATCCATGCGAAAAGGCCTGCGTGAAAAAAACTTCTACGCCGTCCACCGCTAACTGCCGCAAATCCACGCCTGCCGCTCGCAGTTCATCTAAGCGAGCAATTGAAATGCCATACATGCGCTGCATCACCATCACATTCACATGACATAAATCCCAGTAAACATCCGGGATCATAATCTGGTTAGAACCCACAAAGTTGCGCCGCAATTGACTACAGTTCGAAGCTTCCCTGAGTAAATCTAACTCGTCATGAATCGTTGTATCGAATCCAGCCACGACTTCTTGTGGCTTTAAACGTTTGCCGTCCTCTGAAAACCGCTCCACAAAATATGCTAGAGTTCTCATTAAGGCCAAATCACTTTCAATCACCTTCAAAATACCAGGTCGCAAGACCTTAATTGCCACCGCTTGCCCCTCCCATTCAGGGTTTTTCTCTGTCCCGCGCAATACACCAAAGTGCACTTGTGCAACAGAAGCACTCGCTACCGGATTTGCATCAAAACTACTAAAAATATCCTTCAAATCTAAACCCAAAGCTGCCTGAACTATTTCAGCAGATTGCGTGCTTGAAAAGGGCGGCACACTATCTTGTAATTTGGCCAACTCATCAGCAATGTCCTCCGGCAATAAATCTCGGCGCGTTGAGAGTACTTGTCCAAATTTAATAAATACTGGTCCAAGGTCCTCGAGCGTTAAACGCAACCGCTCTCCCCTTGGCCGATACTTTGCTGGACTCAGTAGGGCTAGCGGCCAAACTAGAAAGAAGATTAAACCCGGCTTGATATTTCGTTGTAATAACTCAAATAATCCATACCGCCATAAAATATAAAATATTTTCAAAATACGGCTAATTTTTTGCATCGCTTAGCTCACTGACCGGGTCGAAAGTTCTTGTTCTAAGCGCTGAATTCTTTTTTCAGTCCGCTCTAATTGATCCCGCAAAGTACGTAACTCCGATTTATATTCATCGAATTGGTTCTTACCTAATAAAATCTCTTTTTCAAAAACTAAATAATCTCGAACACCTACTTGCAGATCTTTGACGGCTTCTTGCCCTTGCTCCACAACTTTTTTTGCCTGTTGATGAACAGCAAAAGCAGCCTGATCGCCAATTACTTTTGATAAGTCCTCTTCCAACTCCCAGTGCAGATCTGTCGCTAAACGATTTAAATCTGCCGCTAATTCAACATCTCCAGAAATTCGTAAATACTTCATAGCAGCCGATTTACCATTTCCTAAAAAAGCCCAAATTGCCTCTTGTGAAATCTCAAAACAAACTGCCGGTTGACTATCTATGACTTTTTCTGTTGACGACAAAAAGCCATTCGTAATTGTGATACCTAATTTTCCAAATGGATGTTTTATTTCAATGTGCTTCGATTCATGCTTAATCAATAAGCCTTGTGCCCAAGACTCCTGTTTGAGAACATGGTTAAAAGCCTTTAATGCAAGTGTTGTAAATGGTGCATTGCTCATCATTATTTGCTTTAGTATTTATAAGCCATATGCAACGCAACAATCCCACCAGACAGACGGTGTACCTCGACCTGATCAAAGCCGGCATCGAACATCATTTGTTTGAGAACCTCTTGGTCAGGATGCATCCGAATGGATTCTGCCAAATACTGATAACTTGCCGCGTCCCGCGCTACTTGCTTACCTAACCATGGTAATACCTTAAAGGAATACCAGTCGTAGATTGGTTGCAGAATCTGCACTGGCTTGGAAAATTCTAAAATCATCGTCTTGCCGCCAGGGCGAATCACTCGACACATCTCCTTGAGTGCTATTTCTTTATGCGTCATATTCCTTAGACCAAAGGAGACGGTCACCAGATCAAAATAACTATCTGGGAAGGGAATATTCTCGGCGTCTAATTGCACGCAAGGCAACAAGGATCCCTGATCAATTAATCGGTCTCTGCCAACGGTGAGCATTGATGAATTAATATCGCTTAGCCAAACCTCGCCGGCTAATCCAACTTTTTTTGATAGGGCAAAGGCTAAATCACCCGTTCCACCGGCAATATCTAAAATACGCTGACCAGCGAAAACATTCGCCGCTCCAATCGTAAAAGCCTTCCATATACGGTGTAATCCAAATGACATAAAGTCGTTCATCACATCATACTTACTAGCAACCGAATGAAAAACGCCGGCTACCTGCGATGCTTTTTCTGTTTCGTCAACTTGTTTAAAGCCAAAATGTGTTTTTGCCATATGCTGTTCGCTTATCTAAAAACTGCTTCAGTAGCTATCGACTACTTCCAGCACTTTGCAATTTTAATAAATAGTCTTGCCAAAGCTGATCTTGATGGGTGCACAGTTCGTGTAAGTAGTCCCAAGTAAACAAACCCGAATCATGGCCATCACTAAAGCTAGGTTTTATAGCATAGTGGCCAACAGGTTCTACTCCTAATAAGGCTACATTTCTTTTACCCGTCTGCAAAACTTCTTGACCAGGTCCGTGACCTCGAACTTCAGCAGAAGGTGAATGCACCCGCAAAAATTCAAAGGAAAGTTGGTATTTACTGCCATCAGCATAGGATAATTCTAAAAATTTCGATTGCTGATGAACAACTAAATTGGTAGGAATCGGGATAGGCATCAGACTAAAACTCTTTCGATACCACCAGTATTTGCATTTTTAACAAAATCTGCCATCCAATTTTCACCCAACAAGTGCCTAGCCATTTCCACCACAATATAGTCAGCTTTTGTGCCAGAGTCTTCGTCAAATCTAGAGAGCCCTTGCAAACAAGATGGGCAACTCGTTAGAACCTTTACCTCGCCGGTAAAGTCTTTTTGTAATTCATCAGCGGCTTTTTTCATTTCACTTTCTTTTTTAAACCGTATCTGCGTTGCAATATCCGGACGCGTAACTCCTAAAGTGCCTGATTCTCCACAGCACCTATCATTTTTCTTAATCTCTTGAAGATCAATCGTCTGCACCAGTTGATTGACTGTTTTTAATGGGTCTTGTAACTTCATCGGACTGTGGCAAGGATCATGATACATATAACGCGTACCAACTACCCCCTCAAGTCTGACTCCCTTTTCCATTAAAAATTCATGAATATCAATAATTCGACAGCCCGGGAAAATTTTCTCGAATTCATATCCAGCTAACTGATCATAACAAGTCCCGCAGGATACAACCACAGTCTTAATATCTAAGTAATTCAATGTGTTAGCTACGCGGTGAAATAAAACGCGGTTATCTGTAATCATTTTTTCCGCTTGATCAAAATCCCCTGAACCACGCTGTGGATACCCACAGCACAAGTAACCTGGCGGTAGAACTGTTTGCACACCCGTATGCCATAGCATCGCTTGAGTGGCTAAGCCAACTTGAGAAAATAACCGCTCAGAACCACACCCTGGAAAATAAAAAACGGCTTCTGAATCGACCGACGTCGTGCGTGGATTACGAATAATCGGAACAATTGAATTGTCTTCAATATCCAGTAAAGCTCTAGCCGTTTTTTTCGGTAAATTCCCTGGCATTTTTTTATTAATAAAGTGAATTACCTGCTCTTGAATCGGCGCCTTGCCCACAGTAATTGGTGGGGCACTAGTTTGTTTTTTGGCAAGTTTTTTGAACAAATCATGCGCCAGCCGTTGAACCTTAAAACCGACATCGACCATCAAGGTTCGAACTACTTTGATCGTTTGTGGGTTCGAAGCATTCAAAAAAAACATCGCCGCAAAAGCACCTGGATTAAATTTCTTTTGACCCATTTTACGGAGTAAATTACGCATGTTCATCGTCACATCACCAAAATCAATTTTGACTGGGCAAGGCGATAAACATTTGTGACAAACCGTACAGTGTGCAGCTACATCATCAAACTCTTCCCAGTGTTTGACTGATATACCCCGCCTAGTTTGCTCTTCGTACAAGAAGGCTTCTATTAATAAAGATGTCGCTAATATTTTATTGCGCGGACTGTAATGTAAATTCGCGCGAGGGACATGGGTAGCGCAAACTGGCTTACATTTGCCACAGCGCAAGCAATCTTTAATACTATCTGAAATCGCTCCAATATCACTTTGTTGCATGATCAATGATTCATGGGCCATCAATCCAAAACTAGGCGTATAGGCATTCTCAAGGCCTGCCCCAGCCATTAACTTCCCTTTGTTAAAGCGTCCCTCAGGATCTATACGTTGTTTATAGGCCCGAAATTGTCCAATCTCATCGTCTTTTAAATACTCTAACTTCGTAATACCAATGCCGTGCTCGCCAGAGATGACCCCATCTAAAGAGCGGGCTAACTCCATAATCCGACCAACAATGGCATGGGCATCTTGCATCATGTCATAGTCGTCAGAGTTCACGGGAATATTGGTGTGCACATTACCATCACCAGCGTGCATGTGCAGTGCTACAAAAATTCTCTGTCGTAATATGTGCTGATGGATCTCATTACACTTCGTCAAAATTGGTGCGAAATGTGCCCCCATAAATATTTGACGTAACTTTTCACGTACTTCAATTTTCCATGAAACGCGAATCGTACGGTCTTGTAATTGACTAAAGTAAACATCTTGCTTAGCGGCCCATTTCGACCAGCGAACTCGGACTTCTTGCAGCAATAGTATCGCTTGTGCTACACGGTCCTCCATAATTTCTGCGGATGGAATTTCAATGGCATCGTCTGATTTACCTAAGGGTAAATTGCCCTTTGTAAAAAAATCCTCTAAAGCATCTAAAAGTAATAACTTATTTTTTAAAGATAATTCAATATTGATCGCTTCAATACCGTCGGTATATTCTCCCATCCGCGGCAGAGGAATAACGACGTCTTCATTGATCTTAAAGGCATTGGTGTGTTTTGCAATCGCCGCCGTCCGCGCTCGGTCTAACCAGAATTTCTTCCTCGCTTCTGGACTAATTGCAATAAACCCTTCCCCAACGCGATTATTAGCAATCCGAATTACCTCGCTAGCAGCTATCGCTACTAAATTGGCATCATCACCAACAATATCTCCTACTAAAACCATTTTAGGTAATACATTACGCTTGGATTTAGTGGCGTATCCAACAGCTTTTAAATACTTTTCGTCTAAATGTTCTAGGCCAGCTAATAACGCCCCACCTTTTTTCGTTTGCTCATCTAAATAATTCTTGATTTCTACAATACTAGGAATAGCGTCTCGCGCTTGACCAAAAAATTCTAGGCAAACCGTTCTGACTTCCTTTGGCATGCGGTGCAACACCCAACGCGCGCTGGTTATAAATCCATCACAACCCTCTTTTTGAATACCCGGTAATCCTGATAAAAACTTATCGGTAACATCTTTTCCAAGACCAGTTTTTCTAAATCGATGGCCATCAATGACTAGTGTCTCTTGCTTGAGAACAATTTGACCCGGGGGTTTACTGCCATCTGACCAAACTAATTCAAACGTGGCAACTACAGCATCGTGAATCTTGCTTAAGTTATGATCCATCCGCTGAACTTCTAACCAGTTGCCCTGTGGGTCAACCATCCGCCACCATAATAAATTATCAAGCGCAGTACCCCACAACACGGCCTTTTTACCACCGGCATTCATGGCGATATTGCCACCAATACAGCTTGCTTCTGCGGAGGTTGGGTCAACAGCAAAAACTAGGCCTGACTTTTCAGCGGCGTCAGAGACTCTTTTGGTAACAACTCCTGCTTCAGAAAAGATCGTTGCCACCTCGTGCGCCACACCCGGAATCTTTGTGACGTCTACAGGCGATAAGGTCTCTAATTTTTCAGTATTAATCACTGCTGAAAAAGGGGTTAACGGGATTGCTCCGCCGGTATAGCCTGTTCCACCGCCTCGCGGAATAATTGTTAAACCTAGCTCAATACAGGCTTTGACCATCGCTGGAATCTCGGACTCCGTATCCGGCGTTAAAACAACAAACGGATACTCCACTCGCCAATCCGTTGCATCGGTTACATGCGCAACTCGAGCAAAACCATCAAAAGCTATATTGTCCTTCGCCGTTATCTTGCCAAGAATTTTTTTCGTCCGCAAACGCAACTCTTTTGCCTTAGAAAATTCTGTTGCAAAGCTCTGCACAGCAAGTCTTGCTGCTGCAAGCAGTTGGCCTACCTCATTGGGTGAATCTTTCGTGATGCGCTTTTCCACTTCACCAAGCCGATGCCATAAGGCTTCAATTAATGAATTTAACCTTCTGGGGTTATCTAAGAGGTCATCTTGTAAGTATGGATTTCTTTGTACAACCCAAATATCTCCGAGAACCTCATACAACATTCTGGCCGATCGGCCAGTTCTGCGCTCCTCCCGCAATTGCACCAAAATATTCCACGCCTCATTGCCCAACAGTCGAATAACGATTTCTCGATCTGAAAATGAGGTGTAATTGTAGGGAATTTCTCGCAATCTAGATTTGAGGCTTGCGATTTCCCTCGGGGATTGAATAGGCAGGGGGGCGTTCATAAATATTTCATCTAAAAGCCTATTCTAATTGAGGGGGCAATTCTTTGCCAAATTGTTGTAGTTTCTCGTTTTAAACTTTTTTTAAATTTTCGCGTTTAAAAAGGTCCAACTATGGCTTAAACGCCATGTAAAGATAAGCTATCAGAACATACCTGGCTGTTTTACCAATCAACATATAAGCCGTACAGGGCAATAGAGGCAACCTGACCCAGCCAGCTAAACCAGCAATCGCATCACCAATCACAGGCACCCATGAAAATAATAGTGTTTTTGGCCCAAACTTTTCTAACCAGACTAAGACCCTCAGATCTCGCTTCTTTGACCCTTTAAGCCTTGCCTCTAAAAAATTCCGCCCAGCAAATCCCATCCAATACGTAAAAAGACCGCCCAGCGTATTGCCAATGGAGGCTACTAAAATGGCCCACCAAAAATCTTCCGGAACTAATTCTAAATAACCTAATAAGACGGGTTCTGCGCCAACTGGTAAAAAAGTGGCCGCTAAAAACGCCACTAACCCAAGCGCTGGAAGCCCAACTGCAGGCATGGCTAACCAACTAAACAGCATCTGTAAACTGGCTTCCATAACCCTCTCTTTAACTGATGTAACAACTATAATTAGTTCTTTAACAGCCATGCTCGTGCTAATCTTCTGCTATGCCAAAAGAATATCTCAGAAAAATACTCAATGCTAAAGTGTACGATGTTGCCCGGGAAACTGAGCTACAACTTGCGCCACAACTGTCAAATCGGCTAAATAACCATGTTTTATTAAAGCGTGAGGATAATCAACCCGTATTTTCTTTCAAATTACGTGGCGCCTACAACAAAATGGCGCATTTAAGTCCACAAGAGCTGCTTCATGGGGTCATTGCGGCCTCTGCTGGCAACCACGCCCAAGGTGTTGCCATGGGTGCTGCGAAACTACAATGCCAAGCCGTTATTGTGATGCCCACAACGACGCCAAAAGTCAAAATCGATGCGGTTAAAGAGCGTGGTGGGAAATGGGTAAAAGTCGTTCTCCATGGAGAATCGTATAACGATGCTTATGACCATGCTATCGCGCTGAAAGAGAACCAGCAATTAACCTTTGTACACCCCTTTGATGATCCAGATGTAATCGCCGGCCAAGGTACGATTGCGATGGAAATATTGCGCCAATATCAAGGCCCTATCGATGCTATTTTTGTGGCTATCGGCGGTGGTGGTCTGATTGCAGGTATCGGCGCCTACATCAAAGCAGTTCGCCCAGAAATTCAGATTATTGGCGTCCAAACAGTTGATTCAGATGCCATGCGCAGATCCCTTGCGGCCGGCAAGCGGGTTGAGTTAAAAGACGTTGGACTATTTTCAGATGGTACGGCGGTCAAACTAGTCGGCAAAGAAACTTTTCGCCTGTGTAAGACGGTGGTAGATGAAATCATTACCGTAGATACGGACGCTATTTGTGCCGCGATTAATGATGTCTTTGCAGATACAAGAAGTATTCTTGAACCTGCAGGCGCATTAGCAATTGCGGGGATGAAAGCTTATGTAGATCGCGAAAAATGTACCCAAAAAACCTTCATTAGTATTGCGTGCGGCGCGAATATGAACTTTAGTCGTCTTCGGTTCGTGGCAGAAAGAGCGGATGTTGGTGAATATAAAGAGGCTGTTTTTGCAGTCACGATTCCCGAAGAGCGTGGCTCGTTTAAACGCTTTTGTACCCTCATCGGCAAACGAAGCGTCACAGAATTTAATTACCGGATTGCCGACGCAAATAAAGCCCATATTTTTCTTGGAATCGCCACCAATAAAGCAAGTGATAGTGCAACTATCGCCAAAGAATTTTCAACTGCGGGTTTTGCTACTACAGACTTAACTAGTGATGAACTAGCCAAGTCACATTTACGCCACATGGTTGGTGGCCGCTCAATCCTAGCTCATAACGAATTACTGTATCGCTTTGAATTTCCTGAGCGTCCAGGGGCCCTCATGAAATTCTTAAATGCCATGTCACCAAATTGGAATATTAGTTTGTTTCATTACCGCAACCACGGCGCGGACTATGGCAAAATTTTAGTAGGAATGCAAGTTCCTCATGAAGATAAAAAAGCTTTTAAAGAGTTTCTAAAGACGACAAACTATCGACACTGGGACGAAAGCGCGCACCCAGCTTACCAACTCTTTTTAAAATAAGCTATGGGTTTCACGCTAACCGGTAAACTAGTCGTAGCAATATCTTCGCGTGCTCTATTTGATTTTGAAGAAGAAAATCGCGTTTTTGAGGCTACTAACGATAGTGCCTATATGCAGCTCCAACAGGATCGTTTAGCCCTCCCAGCAAAAGCTGGAGTTGCGTTTGCTTTAGTCGAAAAGTTACTGCGCTTTAATACTACCGACAATGCGCGCGTGGAAGTTGTCATCCTATCTCGGAACGATCCAGTTAGTGGGCTACGCGTTTTTAGATCAGCCGAGCACGCTGGGCTTAAATTGGAACGGGGCGTTTTTACAAGGGGTCGCCCACCCTACCATTACCTGCGGTCACTGCGGGCGAATTTATTTTTATCCGCCAATGAGCACGACGTTCGAGAAACTTTACAAGCAGGTTTTCCAGCTGCTTTGGTGTACCCACAATCGAATAAATCAGCCCAAACCAACCCCTTTGAAATACGAATTGCTTTTGATGGTGATGCAGTTTTGTTTTCAGATGAGTCTGAACGTATTTTTCAAACACATGGTTTAGATGCTTTTGTAGCGCATGAAACGAACTTTGCAAAGACACCCCTTCCACCTGGCCCCTTTAAACCATTACTCGAAGCTCTCCAACTTCTGCAAAGCTCTGCTGCGGACTCACCCATGTCGATTCGAACCGCTCTCGTGACAGCCAGATCCGCACCAGCCCATGAACGAGCCATTCGAACTCTCATGAGCTGGGGGATTACTGTTGATGAGGCGATGTTTCTTGGCGGTTTAGATAAATCCGATTTTTTACGCGAGTTTGAACCTGATTTCTTTTTTGATGATCAAACAGGTCACTGTATGAAAGCCTCCGAAGTGGCGCCTACTGGACAAGTAATGTTTGGAATATCTAACAACCCCAAAGGGCTCTAAATGTCTGAAAATGGGTCGCCCTCAAACGCAAACTTACTTTTTGCTCCGCTTGGAAAAGTTTCTGATAACCCCACGAGTTATAGTCCAGAATCACTCTTTCCAATTCTACGATCAACGAATCGGTCGCAACTACTTGGCTTTAGTCTCCAGCAACCCCTCTTTATGGGTGTTGATATTTGGAATGCGTATGAAGTTAGTTGGCTGGGTAAGCGCGCCAAGCCTGAATTAGCTATTGCCAAAATCCAAGTACCCGCAAACTCCCCCGCAATTTTTGAATCGAAATCCCTCAAACTCTATCTCAATAGTCTTAACTATTTACAAGTTGGCTCTATTGCCGAAGTTCAAGCCCTCATAACAAAAGATTTAAGTTCGGTTGCTCAAGCGCCCGTGCAAGTTCAATTAATGAGTCCAGATGATTGGCGACATATCCGGTTAACCCAACCAGTGGGAACTTGCCTAGACCGACTCGACTTAGAAATTAATCCCAGCGATACTCCCAACCTTCTTTGGTTGAGCGCTGATTTTCAATCTGCCCCAGTTGCAGAGGTCCTTTTTTCCAATCTACTGCGTTCGAATTGTCCGGTAACTGGTCAGCCGGACTGGGCAACGATTTTCATTGACTATGCTGGACCACAAATTGCCCAAGAGGGGTTATTGCGTTACCTCATCTCTTTTAGACATCACCAAGAATTCCATGAGCATTGCGTTGAAAAAATATTTTGTGAAATAACGGCGCAATGTCGGCCGAGTAAATTAACTGTTTATGCCCGCTATACAAGGCGCGGAGGGGTTGATATTAACCCCTTTCGGACGAACAGTAGCGGCCCTTGGCCAGAGAATCATCGACTCCCAAGACAATAACTTCCTATTCCCCAACGATTCCAGCAGCCTTAATAATTGCCTCGTATTTTTTAAATTCAGAAACGATAAATTGGTTAAATTCCTGTGGCTTACTAGCGACTACCGTTAGCCCAATCTCATTTAACTTAGACTCGATTTCAGGCTCCCTTAAAACCGCGGCCAACTCGCTATACCACCTGTCAATGATTGCCGGCGGTGTTTTGGCTGGCGCCACAATGCCCTGCCAACCAATCACATCAAATCCTTGTACTGTCTGACCTAAAGAGGGCACACTGGGTAAACTAGTAATTGGATAAGTTCCCGAAAGCGCAAGTACCTTGACATTACCCCCTTTAATCTGAGGAATAGACGATGCTACTGAGTCAAACATAAAGTCAAACTGGCCCCCAATTAAGTCCTGCATCGCAGGCGCAGCCCCCTTGTAGGGAACATGTAACATTTCTACACCTAATTTTTGTGCCAATAAAGCGCCTGCTAAATGCGCATGCGAACCAATCCCCCAAGTTCCATAACTGAGTGGCTTGGCTGAGGACTTTGCTAATGCGACAAATTCAGCAGCATTTTTGGCCGGAAAGTTTTTATTCGTAATGAGGGCATATTGCAAACCGACATGCTGAGTAATCCCTACCAAATCTTTAAATGTATCAAAGCTCATCTTGCTGTAAAGACTTGGATTGACAGATAAAGTCGGCGCAATCAAGCCAACGGTATAGCCATCCGGATTTGAACGAACAACCTCTAAAGTTCCAATATTGCCGGCTGCTCCACTTTTATTTTCGACAATGACAGTCTGACCAAAACGAATAGATAAGCGTGGTGCTAGAATTCTAGCAACTGCGTCGGTTGGCCCTCCGGCCGGATAAGTCACAATAATTTTTAACGGTTTATTGGGGAAAGTTTCCTTAGTTTGAGCCTGCGCTACATTTACCAATAAAAAGCTCAACAAACACTGGGCCACTAGAAAGACACCGTTTATTTTCATCATTGCTCCCTATTTGTAATTGGGACAGTGCGGTGCTGTCCCAACGTTTTTTCTAATTTTTAGTATAACCTATTGATTGTAAATCTATAAATGAATCTTTTTCCTGTTACCGACTTGAACTGAACAAGAAGTTTAGCGCGCAATGCTCTTCATGGCGCGGTGCACCAGTTGAGGTTCTTTAGCAAAATCCATTTGGAGTTGATTCATGAGATTTCATTCAAACCAGTCCGTAATGGATTAGATAGATTCAATTCTGCAACTTCTTCAGCAACTTCTTGTGGCGCCCCCCTTTGAGGGAGACTACTCGTTTATTTTTACTGCTGAAGATGCTGCTTTTTTTGGCCCCTTTTTATCGACCTTTTGGAACAACGAATTATCAATCGTTAAAAAGGAATATCGTCGTCCATAGCACCCAAACTAGAGCTCGGTGCAGCATGACTTTCGCTGCGCTCTTTATTGGTAGAGTTCATATTCGATGAACCAGCATTGTTATCCCCCATGCGTGAACCCAACATTTGCATCGAGTCAGCGACAATTTCTGTCGTGTATTTTTCAACGCCCGCCTGGTCAGTCCATTTGCGAGTTCTTAAACGCCCTTCGACATATACCTGTGAACCCTTTTTTAAGTACTGACCGGCGATTTCAGCTAATTTGCCAAAAAATGTAATCCGGTGCCACTCCGTACTCTCTTTCATCTCACCAGTTGCCTTGTCTTTGTACTTATCAGACGTTGCAACAGAAATATTAGTCAGAGCGTCGCCACTCGGTAAATAACGCGTTTCCGGATCGCGCCCAATGTTACCAACGATAATTACTTTGTTTACAGATGCCATGCTAATCTCCCCTATGAGTATGCGCTGAACATTCAGCTACACACATATTTTAATGAACGTACTTTTGCAATCAAAGATCCAAACCCCATAACCCTTATATTTTTAAGGAGTTAGTTTTTTTGGGGAGCTCTGTCATTCCAAGTGCAATTATAAGCCACCCAATTAATAAGCCAATGTCTACATAAAAGATCGAGTTAGGCCCCCAACTGCCGTATAACCAACCACCCAAAATACCCCCCAAAAACAGCCCGATTGACATAGTTGTATTGTAAATACCAAGCCCTGCACCACGATTTTCTCCAGCATATCTTGATACTAATGATGGTTGTAGAGCTTCTAATAAATTAAAACCAATAAAAAAGATTAAAAGTCCTATGCAGAGACTCAAAACACTACTCCATTGTCCGATTAAGACTACAGCAAAATATACTTGAGCGCAGCACATCAATGCTATAGAAACTTTCACCAGTAAAGCTAAGCGATTCTTCCGCTCTGCTTGCATCATCATTGGCATCATAATGATCAAGGATGCCACTAAAACTGATAAATAAACGAGCCAATGATCTGCTATCGGCAAGCCTACTTCATCTAAAAGCCTAGGAATCACTAAAAATAATGCGACTTGGGAAGTGTGCAAAATCAATACGCCAATATTCAAACGGACTAGTTCAGGATTTTGAAATACCTTCTTTAGTTGATTTAGATGACCACGAACACCGTTAGGGGCGCTCAACACCGGCGCGCTTGCTGTTGGTACCAATTGCAAGGCTACCCACAGTGAAATACATCCTAATATGGCCATCATCCAAAAAATACCTGGCATACCTAAGGCATGGTAAAGGGGCGTAGCAATTACTACGGATAAAGCAAAACTGATCGCAATACTACCGCCAATAAGCGCCATGGCCCGAGTTCTTACCTCTTCGCGAGTCAAGTCAGCAACCCAAGCTGAGATCGCTGCTGAAATGGCCCCGGCCCCCTGAATGGCCCTGCCAAACATAATCCACCATAAATCATCATGGGAGGCGGCAATTAGTGCCCCAATAATGAAAAGTGACAAGCCAAATGCCACAATCACTCGCCGACCATAGCGATCTGAAAGTAATCCTAAGGGAATGTGAAAAAAGGCCTGTACCATCCCATAAATACCCATTGTTAAACCCACTAAAGTGGCGTTATCCCCGTCAGGCAAGCCTTGGGCGTGCAAACTAAAAATTGGCAAAATCAGAAATAGGCCTAACATGCGCAAGGCAAAAATGCTCGATAAGGCTAAAGATGCACGAAGTTCTGAAGGATTCATAAGAAAGGGCTATATTAATGGGTTAAGTCGATAATTATGAACGAAACTATAAAAATTAGGGGTGCTCGCACCCACAACCTCAAAAATATCAATCTCGATATTCCCCGTAATCAACTTGTGGTGATCACGGGACTGTCTGGATCAGGTAAAAGCTCACTGGCATTTGATACCCTTTATGCAGAGGGTCAAAGACGTTATGTCGAGTCCCTCTCAGCTTATGCCAGACAATTCTTACAACTCATGGACAAGCCTGATGTTGATTCCATTGAGGGTCTTTCGCCAGCTATTTCTATTGAACAAAAAGCCACGAGCCATAATCCACGATCGACCGTCGGAACAGTGACAGAGATTCATGATTATTTACGTCTCCTCTTTGCGCGAGCAGGTACACCCCATTGCCCAGAGCATGGCCTGCCCCTCGAAGCACAAAGTGTTGCCCAAATGGTCGACCATATTTTGGGTTTGCCTGAAGATACTAAATTACTCATTTTGGCTCCTGTTGTTAGCAATCGCAAAGGTGAGTTTGTCGATTTTTTTGAGGATTTGCAATCTCAAGGTTTTGTGCGCTTTCGAATTCGTTCGGGAGGCGGCACTACCCATACGGCCAAAGCAAAAGTCTTTGAAGTGGAAGATTTACCCACCCTAAAGAAAAATGAAAAACACTCTATCGAAGTCGTCGTTGATCGAATTAAAGTCAAAGCAGATATAAAACAACGGTTAGCAGAATCCCTAGAAACAGCCCTTCGATTAGCGGATGGACGAGCCCTCGCCGTCGATATGGATTCTGGTAACGAAGCCTTATTCTCTAATAAGTTTGCCTGTCCAATCTGCTCCTTTGCCTTGCAAGAGTTAGAGCCACGACTCTTCTCGTTCAATAATCCAATGGGAGCCTGCCCAAGTTGTGATGGCCTTGGTCATATTTCCTTCTTCGACCCAAAACGCATAGTTGCTCATAGTGAATTATCTCTTGCTTCCGGGGCAATCAAAGGCTGGGATCGGCGTAATCAATTTTATTTTCGGATGCTACAAAATATTGCAAAATTTGCAAAATTTGATATCGAAAAACCCTTTGAAAGTCTTCCACAAAAAGCGCAAGATCTGATTCTGTTCGGCTCCGGCGCAACCAAAATTCCTTTTGAATACCTCAATGAAAAAGGTCTGCCAGTAATCAAACCGCACACCTTTGAAGGAATTATTTCTAACTTCGAAAGACGGTATCGAGAAACAGACTCGATGGCCATCCGCGAGGAACTGGCGCGTTATCAAAATGTTAAACTTTGCCCTGACTGTCAAGGCAGCCGACTTCGTAAAGAAGCCCGTCATGTCAAAGTCGGTGAGGGCTCTTTTAGTCGCGCAATTTTCGAAGTAAGTAATCTTCCCCTAAAAGCCGCTTATGAATACTTTTGTGATCTTGAACTCAAAGGTATTAAACGAGAAATTGCCGACAAAATCGTTAAAGAAATTTCCGCCCGCTTAAAATTTCTCAATGATGTTGGCCTTGGCTATTTATCCCTAGACCGAAGTGCAGATACTTTATCAGGAGGTGAGTCTCAAAGGATTCGGCTAGCATCACAAATAGGCTCTGGTCTGACTGGAGTGATGTATGTTTTAGATGAGCCCTCCATTGGTCTTCATCAACGCGATAACGATCGGCTGATTAAAACGCTGGTTCATCTACGCGATTTGGGTAATTCCGTCCTAGTAGTAGAACACGATGAAGAAATGATTCGTGCCTCTAACTATGTGATTGATATCGGCCCAGGTGCTGGTGTGCATGGTGGGCAAATTGTAGCGCAGGGTACGCCTACTGAAATTGAAAATAATTCTAATTCCTTAACCGGTGAATACTTATCCGGCAAAAAGAAAATTGCCGTGCCACTAAACCGTCTTAAACCAGATGGTCGTTGGATTACCATCAAAGGCGCCACAGGAAATAACCTCAAGAATGTCACTGCCAAAATTCCAGTTGGTCTTTTAACTTGTATTAGTGGTGTTTCAGGCTCAGGTAAATCGACTCTCATTAATGACACCCTACATCATGTTGTAGCTCAGCATTTATATGGCTCATCAGCCGAACCGGCACCTTATGAATCGATCGACGGTTTAGAGTACTTCGATAAAATTATTAGTGTAGATCAGTCGCCAATTGGTCGAACGCCACGCTCAAATCCAGCTACCTATACTGGCCTTTTTACGCCCATTCGAGAATTATTTGCGGGCGTACCCGCGGCTCGTGAGCGGGGTTACGAAACAGGTCGATTCTCCTTTAATGTCAAAGGTGGGCGTTGCGATACCTGCGAAGGTGATGGGATGATTAAAGTTGAAATGCATTTCCTACCTGATGTCTATGTGCCCTGCGATGTCTGTCACGGCAAACGCTATAACCGTGAAACACTGGATATTCGCTATAAGGGTAAAAATATTCATGAAATTCTGTCGATGACGATCGAAATCGCACATGAATTCTTTGAAGCAGTACCCATTGTTCGCCGCAAACTCAAAACACTTTTAGATGTTGGGCTGGGCTATGTCAAACTAGGCCAAAGCGCTACAACGCTTTCAGGGGGGGAGGCGCAACGCGTCAAACTATCTCTTGAGCTATCCAAACGAGATACAGGGCGCACGCTGTATATTTTGGATGAACCAACTACTGGACTTCATTTTCAAGATATCCAGTTACTTCTGGAAGTAATTCATTCTTTACGAAAACAAGGTAATACGATCTTGATTATTGAACACAATCTGGATGTACTTAAAACAGCCGATTGGCTGATCGATATGGGTCCAGAAGGTGGTTTTGGAGGTGGCTTCATAATTGCTCAGGGTAGCCCAGAAACAGTAGTTAAATCAAAAGATAGTTTTACCGGTAAATATCTCAAACCTCTTTTATAGGGTTTTGATCGGCTTGGTGATTAGTTTTTCGGCGGCCTCAAGTGAAGCTATATTACCTAGAAGAACTAAGATATCGTCTTCCCGTATGACTAAATTGGGCTCTAAAATAATCTGCTTAAAAGTCGCCGCCATTTTATTTTCTTTGCGCCTCAAACTCTGCACAACAGCCCCAGTTTGTTCGATAAATGATAAGGTCTGATGAATGCCGCGCATATTTGGTCCCAGTCGAATTGTATGTAATCGAATAGACTCTGGGCTATCGCCGTCATCTTCTTCAGCGCTAGGAAAGTGTCCTTTGAGCTTACCATACCGATTTTCACGCGCCTCGGTAATGCGTCGCATCACCCTGCGAATTGGAACTCCAAGAACGCTTAAAGTATGCGCCGCTAACATCAGCCCCCCTTCTATTTTTTCAGGGATCACCTGTGTTGCCCCAGCTTTTTGTAATAACTCCATATCACTGTCATCACTCGCCCGAACAATAATTGCAATACCAGGGTGTAGCTCCTCAATCTGCCTAATTAAGTGCGCTGACTCTTCAATATGATTAAATGCGATGACAACAACCTTCGCTCTTGCAATGCCTGCAGCAATGAGCCCTTTTACTCCGTAGGCGCCATAAACGACTGATTTACCAGCATCACTAGCCTCTTGCACACGGTCAGGATCTGCATCTAAGGCAACGTAGTAGATACCCTCTTGCTCGAGTAAGTTGGCCACGTGCTGTCCGGTAATACCAAAACCACAAATAATAACGTGTTGATCATGCTGTATGGTCTGCGTCACTATCTTGGTTAGTTGAACAGACTGAGTCAACCATTCGTTGCGAGAAAACCTTAAAACAATCCGATCGCTATATTGAATTAGAATTGGGGCAACTAACATGGATAAAAGCATTGCGGCCATCACCGCTTGTGACAAATCGGGATCGATCCAATCGAGACTGTCTAATTGATTAATCAAGACAAAACCAAACTCGCCAGCCTGAGTTAAACACAAGCCCGTTCGCAAAGCCACTCCGGTTGAAGAACCAAAGCGCTTTGCTAAGCTAGTAATAATCACGAACTTCAAGGCGAGCGCGCCAAAGAATAAAAATAATACTAAATGGAAATCTCGCAAAACCACCTGAAAATCTACTAACATACCAACCGTAATAAAGAAGAGCCCTAATAAAATGTCTCTAAATGACTCAATACTTTGCTCCACCTGATGGCGGTAGGGCGTCTCAGCAATCAGCATCCCGGCCATAAAAGCCCCTAAGGCCATAGACAATCCAAAATGTTCCGTCAGGCCAGCCATGCCAATCGAAACTAGCAAGACATTGAGCATGAACAATTCTTGTGATCGAAAATTAGCTACCACCCGAAACCAGGAGCTAAATAGCTTTTGACCAACAATGAAAATTAAAGTGAGTGCAACCGTGACTTTAATACTTGCTAAAGTGAGTGCCAAAGCAATATCACCCGGATTTTTTCCCAGCGAAGGTATCAAAATTAATAAGAGAATAACCACTAAATCCTGGAATAGTAATACGCCAATGACATTTTTGCCATGCTCAGTATCTAATTCGCCTCTCTCAGATAACGCCTTAATAACAATCGCTGTTGATGACATCGCAACTGCTCCACCTAAAGCAAAAAGAACGTGCCAGGGCATTGGTAAGGGTATTAAAAACCGCAATAAGTACCCGGCTGGAATAGTTAGTAACATCGTTAAAAATACTTGACTAGCGCCAAACCGAAAGACGATCTGGCGCATCGACTTGAGTTTGGCTAGATTAAACTCCAAGCCAATTGAGAACATCAAAAAGACTACGCCAAATTCAGCTAAATTCTTTACTGTATCGCTGTCTGGTGCTAAATTAGCTGCATTTGGACCAATCAATAGACCAACAACTAAATAACCTAATATGGGTGGTAAGTTTAAAATTCTCGATAGCAAAACTCCACCTAGAGCAGAGGCAAGTAAAGTCAAAGTGATTTGCAAGATAGAGGGCATATACTGGTTACTATGATAGTAAAACAAAATGAAAAATTTTTGGATTTAGCGAAAAATACCCTACAAATTGAAAGTACTGGTATTGATCAACTGCGACTTCGTCTAGATCAAGAAATTCACGGACAAGCATTTTTATCTGCCATTGAACTCATTCTTCCATGTGCCGGCCGCGTAGTGGTTTCCGGTATGGGTAAATCTGGGCACATCGCCAATAAAATTGCCGCCACTTTCGCTTCAACAGGTACGCCCGCATTTTTTGTGCATCCAGCTGAAGCAAGTCATGGCGACTTAGGAATGATTCAACAAACTGATATCTTTCTGGCACTGTCCTATTCTGGTGAAACTGTAGAACTGCTCACCATCGTTCCCCAAATCAAACGGATGGGAGCCAAATTAATTGCGATGACAGGTAATTCATCCTCCACCCTAGCCAAACTCGCTGATGTGCACTTAGATGTGGGTATTGAAAAAGAAGCCTGCCCCTTCAACCTTGCTCCAACTGCTAGTACAACCGCTACGCTAGCTCTAGGAGACGCCCTAGCAATTGTTCTTTTAGACGCGCGTGACTTTCGGGCTGATGACTTCGCCCGCTCTCATCCTGGGGGTAGCCTAGGTCGTAGACTACTCACCCATGTCAAAGACGTCATGAGAAGTGGGACCGATATCCCCATGACCCATGTCAATGCAAATATAAAAGAAGCTCTTTTTGAGATCTCTAAAAAACGCCTTGGCATGACTGTAATTATTGATGATCAAGAACAAGTCCAAGGAATTTTTACAGATGGTGACCTGCGCCGTATGCTCGAAAAATCCCTATCACTAGAAGGGGTTCATCTCCAGGATGTCATGACCCATCATCCACGAAATATCTCCAAAGATATTCTGGCAGCTCAATCTGTCGAAATCATGGAACGTTTTCGGATCAATCATCTACTAGTGGTCGATGTGCATGGTAAATTAGAAGGTGTTCTTAGTATGCATGATCTTCTCGCCTCCAAAATTATTTAAGGTATCCAGTTGGCCAATACTTTTCAAACAAATTCTCTTGAACGATTTCCACAGGCAATAGAAAAAGCTCAACAGATTAAACTGCTCATCCTCGATGTTGATGGAGTCCTGACTGATGGATCCTTATTCATTAGTGCAGATGGCCTGGAACATGTCAAGGTATTTGATAGTCTAGATGGGCACGGTTTAAAAATGCTCCAAAGTATTGGGCTCAAATGTGCAATCATCTCAGGTAGAAAATCTGAGATGGTTCAAAAGCGCGCCCAAAGTTTGGGTTTAGAGCATATCTTTTTAGGCGTTGAAAAAAAGACCCTAGTTTTACACACACTTCTTCAAGACTTACAATTAACTCCCAAGCAATGTGCAGCAATAGGGGATGATTGGCCTGATTTGGGCGTACTGAAACAAGTTGGTTTAGCAGCCTGTCCAGCGCAAGCGCATGACGAAGTTAAAAAGATTGCACATTACATCTGTACCCGCAACGGTGGTCAAGGAGCGGTTAGAGAGGTCTGTGACTTGATCTTACGAGCACAAGATTGCTACAACAAACTGCTTCTTGAGTCCTGCCAATGAGATTGTCCGCTGCACTATTGAGTGCTCGTGACTTGATAGTCACTCTAGGTATTCGCTTAGTACCTATTTTTATCATGGCAGCGCTGACCCTTGTCTCATTTTGGTTTTTACAGAAAAATACGCAAGATGAAGTCTTGCTGGCACCCGCCAAAAAAAAGCATGAGCCAGACTATATTTTTATCAACGCGAAACTCACGGTTCTAAATTTAGACGGCTCTACGAAATATCGGCTATTAGGCAAAGAGTTTAAGCACTATGCTGACGATGCGTCCATCGATGTCAAGGTTCCTCGGCTACGCTTATTTAATTCGAAATCTCCACCCCTGACGATTCAAGCAAAAACTGGCCAGATTAATGGCGATCTAGATATCGTGGAATTATTCGATCAAGCCGAGGTTTCCCGACCCCAACAATTAGGTACAACTGGGGCAGTTATTGATCCATCACTCCTACTAAGCTCTAACTATTTAAAAGTTTTTGTGAATGAAGACCGTCTCATTACGCATTTACCAGTCCTTATAGAGCGCGGTGAATCCGTCATGACAGCCAGTCAAGGAGCGGTTTATAACAATATAGATCAGTCTATATCGATGCGCGGCGATGTTAAAGGCTCAATTGCTGCTAGTGATACGAATCGGAACTCCTTGCGGTAATGGTTTTATTTAAAAAATACTTTCTAGTACTAGTGCTAGCAACTAATTGCTTATTCATCAGCCATCCAAGTCTTGCTCTGAAGTCTGATAAAGAACAAGCAACGAAACTATCCTCTGATGCGGCCGACTTTAATGATGTCTCCCAAGAGTATATCTTGACGGGTAATGTCAAAATCACTAAGGGTAGTATGCTAGTCCAAGGGGATAAAGCAGTTATCGTGGTTGATCCGGAGGGATATCAAAAGATTTCCGTGATTGGAAACTCCAAGGAACTTGCGCAATTTACACAGCAATTAGATGGTCCTAAAATTGAATTTATCTATGGTGAGGGCGAGTTAATTATCTATGAGGCAAAAACAGACATGCTGTTAATTTCTGGCCAAGCATATACTCTTCGAAAAAATTTAAGTACTTGGAAAGATAAACTCGTTGCCGAAAAAATTGAGTATGATCTCTATACTGAAAAATATGTCGCCTTGTCGCTCTCAAAAGTTCCGTCTGAAAATCCCTTGAGCAAAAAAGAGTCTTTGGGAGTAACCCCACCAATCCCTCCAAAACCTGTGAAATCTGTGATGGGCTCCAAAACCCAAGTGTCCCTCGAATTAAAAAATACCCCCTAAAACATTCACCTCGTGCAATCCTCCAATCCATCCTCTTTAATCGCAACAGGTCTGCAAAAGACCTACGGCAAACGCATGGTTGTCAAAGACGTGGCACTGGAAGTAAAAACTGGCGAGATTGTTGGCCTTTTGGGCCCAAATGGAGCGGGTAAAACAACTTCTTTTTATATGATTGTAGGTCTCATACCAGCAGACAAAGGCCGTATTACCTTAGATAAGCAACTGATTAGTGGCTTACCGATTCACGAACGTTCCAAAATGGGTTTATCGTATTTACCCCAAGAAGCTTCTATTTTTAGAAAGCTTTCTGTCTCCGAGAACATCAAAGCTGTTCTAGAACTCCAAATCACCAGTAGTGGTCAGCGCCTGACACGCAGCGCTATTCATGCGCGTCTCAATGAGTTATTAGATGAATTACAAATTTCTCATCTGCGTAACAATCCAGCTCTATCGCTTTCTGGCGGAGAACGGCGGCGAGTCGAAATCGCTCGGGCGTTAGCAACTAACCCCAAATTTATCCTACTCGATGAGCCTTTCGCTGGCGTAGATCCCATCGCAGTTGGTGAAATTCAACGAATTATTCGATTTTTAACTGAACGTAATATCGGGGTGTTGATCACAGATCATAATGTTCGCGAAACCCTCGGGATTTGTGATCATGCATACATCATCAATGATGGTACCGTACTTGCCCAAGGTTTGCCAAGCGAAATTATCGAAAATGATAGTGTCCGTAGGGTTTATCTTGGCGAAAATTTTAGAATGTAAAAAAATACTCTTTTTTATTCCTAGCCCTTGGCTTTTTAGAAAATGACTGCTACTCTAGAAGTGTAGTTATCTTGGAAAATCAGGCTTTCTTGCTAGATATTTCTGATTTTTCTTCACCTTAACGCTTTTGGGAGAGTGTATGAAAATTATTATTCACGGCCACCATTTAGAAGTAACTGCCGCCATCAAAGCACATTTAAACGACAAGTTAGAACTAATTAAAAAGCATTTTCATGAAATTATTCAAATCAATGTCTCCCTGCTGGTTGATAAAACACAAGAAAAAGAACACCGGCAAACAGCTGAACTGAGTATTCATATCCTAGGTAAAGATTTATTTTCGCAAGCCCATCATCAAGATCTTTACTTGGCAATTGATGCTGCTGTCCAAAAATTGGATAAACAGATTCTGAAACTGAAAGAAAGGACTAAGAATCACCACCTGCCTTTACATCCAAAACACAAGTTAGACAATTTTGCTGGGTTGAACCTATAATAGGCTCATGAATGAACTCGCCTTGTTATTACCGACCAATCAAATTTACCTTGACGTTGCGGTCATTGATATTGATGAATTATTTCATTTGGCGAGTTCTCATTTCTCATCCCAAAACCCACAATTACATATAAAAAGTATTACCGAGTGTTTGCAAGATCGTGAAAAACTGGGATCAACAGGCCTTGGTGTTGGTGTTGCTATCCCCCACGGTCGTCTAAAAGGGTTAAAAGAGCCCATCATTAGTTTTTATCGTTTGTTAAAAGGTATAGACTTTAAAACTTCGGATCAAATAGCAGTTGATATTGTGATCTTTTTACTGGTGCCTGAATTAGCGACACAAAAACATTTAGATCTTCTTTCAGAAATTGCTCAAATCCTAGCTGATAAGTTAAAAAGAGTGCAATTACGTGAAGCGAATACAACTGTTGCTTTACGAACAGTAATGGTCGGTCAGGCGAATTAATAAATGACGCAACAATTGTCACTTGATGGCGTTAGTGCACAACATATTTTTGATCAAAATTTTGAAGAGCTAAAACTACATTGGGTGACCGGCGAAGAAGGTGCAGATCGGTGTTTTGATGTTGAAGTAGTCAAACTAGCCTCCTCGTCCTCAGATTTGGTTGGGCACCTCAATTTAATCCATCCCAGCCGTTTGCAGATTTGTGGCGAAGCCGAAATCACTTATTTAAACCGCTTGCAAAAAGCCCAGCTTCGGCACCAATTGATCGACCTAATGAGTATGAATCCGCCATGTTTCATTATTGCTGATGGCCAAGAACCAAATGATGAACTCAAGTTGCACTGCCAACGATCATCAACCCCACTATTCGTCACACCAGCCCCGGCAGCGGAAGTAATCGATCACTTAAGACTCTATTTAACGAAGATCGGTGCCCCCAAAATTACCATGCACGGCGTCTTTATGGATATTTTAGGGCTTGGTGTGCTTTTAACTGGTGAATCAGGACTTGGTAAAAGTGAGCTTGGGCTTGAACTCATTTCGCGTGGTCATGGTCTAGTAGCAGATGATGCAGTAGATTTTTCTCGTTTAGGTCCTGACTATATTGAGGGACGGTGCCCCAAAATTTTGCGTGACCTGCTAGAAGTTCGGGGTCTTGGCTTATTAGATATTCGTACAATTTTTGGCGAAACAGCAGTTCGCAGAAAACTAAAGCTCCGACTGATCGTTCAACTAATTCGTAGAAATTCTGAAGAATTTGAGCGCCTACCAATCGACTCGCAACATATCGAAGTTTTAGGCTTGCCCATTCGAACTGTCAAAATACAAGTAGCCGAAGGTCGTAACTTGGCTGTTTTAGTCGAAGCAGCAGTCAGAAATACGATCTTACAGCTGCGTGGCATCAATACGCTGGATGACTTTATAACGAGACAGCGCGAAGTCATGCAAATGGATAAACCTTACTAAGAGGCTAATTATGAGTATTTTCATCATTACTGGTATCTCAGGCTCGGGCAAATCAGTTGCTTTGCGTGCTTTGGAGGATGCTGGTTATGATTGTGTTGATAATCTACCTGTTAGCTTATTAGAAAATCTCGTAGAAACATTACAAACCTCTGGTAGTGAACATATCGCGGTTGCAATTGATGCCAGGCGTGGGCTGTCTATCCAAGAAATACCAACTATCATTGCCAAGTTAAAAAAACATCGGTCCGTTCAATTGATCTTTTTAAATGCAACCAATGAGGCTTTACTCAAGCGCTTTTCAGAAACACGCAGAAGGCACCCTCTGTCCGCTAAGAACCTAGACCATTCACAAAAATCTCTGATTGATGCCATTGATTTAGAGCGTCAAATGTTAAGTAGCTTAAGCGAAAATGCTCTTCAAATTGATACAAGCAACGCTTTATCAAGCGCCCTACGACAGTGGATTCTAGACCTAACCGAAAATACCCAGCCAGGATTAACTCTTTTATTAGAATCATTTGGTTTTAAGAGTGGTCTACCGCAGGATGCTGATCTAGTCTTTGATCTTCGTTGTATTCCTAACCCCTATTATGAAGACGCCCTTCGGCATCTCAGTGGTAATGACCAAGAAGTGGTGGACTTTTTAAATCTTCAACCTGATTTTGAAAAACTCCGGCAAGATATTCTGCTCTTTATTCATAATTGGCTTCCCAAATATCAAAAAAGTGGTCGGAGTTATTTAACGGTTGGTGTTGGTTGTACCGGGGGCCAACATCGTTCAGTGGCGATGGTTAATCATCTATTTTTATCCTGCTCAAAAAATCAGACTGATCTTTTTAAAAATATCAATTGCCTCTATCGCCACCGGGATTTATCTGCCGCACATAATAAGTCGCCCCATTAAATCACTAAATCTATTAGTAATTGCTTAACAGGCGTTGGTAAGCCTAGTTGGTCGATACCAGAAATTGGTTGCCAGACATACTGAGTCGGCAGTTTTGGGAGTAATTTTTTTAATTGCAGAACCCGTACGCTAAAGTATAGGGTTCTATGCGTAAAGAGGTGTTTTCTGGGGGCAAAGAGTTGCCCCTGCTTAAAGACTGTCTCTAGTTGATTTGGCAATATGTGCTGAAAATCCTCAAAAGAGGACTTTGCTCGCTGGCCTTCTTTGAATTGATCCACGCGTTGCCAACTCGTTTCAGGTAAAGACCACAACCCGCCCCAAATACCTGATGAGAGCCTTTTTTCTAAAAGTACCTTACCCTGAGCGATACACAAAAGCATTTCACTTAAGACAATGGGTGACTGTAACTTTTTTACCTTATAAGGAATCACATCTACTTGACCCTGACGATAAGCCTGACAATGTGTTTGAAATATACAATGACTTATCTGACTTGGTTCTAAACAGCGGGGCTTAGACGGCTTACAAACCGTTGCCCCAAAATCCATCAGTCCTTGGGTATATTGAGGCATATCAGTCTTAGACGCGGGTAGGGCGCGCTGCGCAATACCCCATAGTTGTTGATTGGTTTTAGTCAAATTGAGTGGTTCACTAATCCCGTATAAGCGCGCGAATAAGCGTTTTACATTGGCATCTAAAATACTTGTTCTCTCTAAAAAACAAAACGCTGCTATAGCTGCGGCGGTTGATTTTCCAATACCAGGAAGCGTGGCTAGGGTCAGCGCGTCCTGGGGAAATTCTCCGCCATATTTTTGTTGAATTTGCTGGGCACATCGCAATAAATTTCTTGCCCTTGTGTAATAACCAAGACCTGCCCACAGCGCCATCACATCTTCTTCTGAGGCTTGAGCCAGAGATGCTAAATGGGGATATCGCTCTAAGAATATTCGGTATCGCTCACAAACAGTTTGTACCTGTGTTTGTTGCAACATGATTTCTGATAACCAAACTCGATATGGATCCTTTTGCCCTTGCCAAGGCAATCCTGTTCGTCCCGCTTGACCTTGCCAGATAATTAATGTTTTTGCAAACGACTTTATTTCTGACATGTTGCGCAGTAAAACGTCGACCGCCCCGTTTGCTTAATTTGCTTGATAGGCCGCTGGCATATAGTACAAGGTAAGTTGGCACGATCATAAGCCTTGGTTTGCATCATAAAATGCCCAGGCTCTCCATGACTATTAACGAAATCTTTTAAGCTACTTCCTCCAGCCGCAATGGCACGCTGTAATATCTTTCGAATGGACTCTGCCAAAATCATATATCGCCCCTCAGAAATCTTACCTGCTGCTGTCTTGGGATTAATCCTTGCTTCAAATAAACTCTCTGAACAGTAAATATTGCCCACACCCACAACAGCATGCCCAGCTAGCAAAAATTGCTTAATCGCAATTGTTCTTCCACGTGACACCTGATGCAGATGCTTACCGCCTAGTTGACCTGCAAAGGATGGCTCTAATGGCTCAAGTCCAAGCCGAGCAAGCATAGGTAACTGCTCTACCGGCCCTTGACTTCGCGGATGCCACCAAATAGCTCCAAACTTTCGTGGGTCGTGCAAGCGCAGCGCAAATTCATCAAAAACGATTTCGACTCGATCGTGTTTCTTTGGCACCTCATGGCGATGTTGTATTCTCAAAACACCGGTCATCCCCAAATGAATAATGAGTATGCCGTGCCCAAACTGAAACAATAAATATTTGCCGCGACGATCAATTGCTTGGCATAGTTGACCTTGTAAGGTTGTTTTTAAATGACTCGGAACAGGCCAGCGTAAACGGCCATCGTAAATAATTAGATGACTTACTGCTTGGCCAACCACATAGGGCTCAATGCCTAACTTGGTGACTTCAACTTCTGGCAATTCTGGCATATTAAGCTTGTTTTAAGATATTTATATAAAATGGGAGTATGTTAATACACAATTTAGCGCATTTTAGAAAAGTATTCTTTTTTTGCTTCATTAGCATAGGCCTTGGCATTCTTTCAAATATGCCAATAATTACCTATGCGCAACCGGCTGAAGAAGATCTGGCTGAAGACAAAAACGCTCAACAACGCGCTGAACAAATTTATTTATTCCTCAGTTCAGAAATCGCGATCCAGCGCGGTGAAATCGGGCCAGCGTATCAAACTCTTTTAGGCCTTGCGCGGACGAGTAAAGATCCCCGAGTAGCCCAGCGTGCGATGGAGTTGGCATTGTCCGCACAATCCCCCCAATTTGCTTTAGAGGCAGCAAAACTGTGGGATGATTTATCATCAAGCACCGATTCGTCTTCAAAAGAAGTGCTCATTACCTTACTAATGATCAATAATAAGTGGCGTGAATCAGTCGAATTAACCATTGCCTTTCTGGAAAAACAATACCCCGATAAGCAAGATGCTTTTTTATTACAGCTCCAAAACATCGTCTCTAAAGCCCCCAATCAAGATGAAGCACTTCTGGCTTTTTCGACAATCATTGATAGCCTAAAACCGCTGACAAAAAACCCTAATCTACTTTTTTTATATGCGCTAGGCCAAGAAAAATCTGGTAACTATAAAACGATGGAATCTGTATTACGTGGGCTATTAAGAAATAAGCCTGACGACGCAAGTGTATTAAACGCCCTGGGCTATTCGTTTGCGGATCGAAATATTCGACTTGATGAAGCTTTACAACTGATTGAAAAAGCCCATCAAATCTCTCCAGATGATGCGTACATTTTAGATAGCGTTGGATGGATCCACTTTCGGCTTGGTCGATTTGATCTAGCGATTGAATATTTAGAAAAGAGTTTTAATAAACTTCCCGAAGCCGAAGTCGGAGCGCATTTAGGGGAGGTTTTTTGGGTTACTGGCAAACAAGAAGAGGCAAAAGCTATTTGGAAAAAAGCCGAGTCTCTTAATGCGAATCACCCAGTTTTAAAAAATACCTTAAAAAGGCTTTATCCCGAATGGACCTTACAAGAGCCGAAAATCCAAACTCAAAAAAAGAAATGGGATGGACGCTTTGCAGTCAAAATTAATGGCGCCTCTAATCAAAATGGTGGCTCAGGTGCCTTCACCTTGACCCATGAACAATTAAACGATGAGCTGGAAATTAGGGGTCCATTTGGTACCTCAATTGCAAAAATTCAAGTTCGTCCAAGTGTTGCAACCTTAGAACAAAATGGCAAGGTTATTACCGCCGTTGATGCTGACCAATTAGTTTTTGATGCCCTTGGCCTTCCAATCCCTGCTCGAGGACTATCCTCTTGGTTAGCTGGATTTACGCGTGCTGGCTCACCTGGGACAATTAAAAGAAACCCCTTAGGCCAAGTCAGCGAAATTATGCAAGATGGCTGGCAGCTTAGTTTTACCTGGACCGAAAAAAATGCCTTGCAACGCCTGAATATGAACCGCTCAACTGACGGACAAGATATTGATATTCGTTTAGTTTTTGATTTATTGAATGACTAATCTATCCATCTCCGCTCCAGCAAAAATTAATTTATTTTTACATGTTGTGGGCCAAAGAAGCGACGGATACCACCTGCTTCAAAGCGTCTTTCAATTAATCGACTTGTCTGATGAAGTTATTCTCAGTAGGCGAGAAGATAGTGACATTATTCGCCAAAACCCTCTTCCCAATATTTCCCCGGAGTCTGATCTAGTTGTTCGTGCAGCCAAGCTACTTCAAACTTTCTCGAAGACTCTTCTGGGTGCCAATATTGATCTCATCAAAAATATTCCGATTGGCGCAGGCCTAGGCGGTGGCTCTTCAGATGCGGCGAGTACTCTTCTTGGCCTTAATCGCCTTTGGGAATTAGACCTATCAACAGCAACTCTGATGCATTTAGGATTGCAGTTAGGTGCGGATGTACCCTTTTTTATCCAGGGACATAATGCTTTCGTAGAAGGTGTGGGCGATAAAATCCAAGTGATGGAACTGACTCCAAAAAATTATCTAATTATTTACCCTGGCGTTGCTATCTCTACCCAAACTATTTTTTCCGACCCATATTTGACGAGAAATCACTCAGCGATTACAATAATTGACTTTAAAGAGAAATTTCCAGAAGCGAATCTCTTTAAAAATGATTTACAAGATGTTGTTGTTAGAAATTTTTTGGAAGTGCAGACTGCAATCGAGTGGCTAGAAAATTATTTTCCGGATACTCAGGTTACGATGTCAGGCTCTGGAAGCTCCGTATTTTGTGAAATTCCTAACAGTAATGACAGCCATGAACGTTTAACGAATTGCATGCTAAATCTTCCAAAAAGATGGCAGGGATACAAAGTTAGAAGTCTACCTAGACACTCGGCTTATAATTTAATTTCTACCATTAATTAACAAGAGGGGAGTCGCCAAGTTGGTTAAGGCACCGGATTTTGATTCCGGCATCCGAAGGTTCGAGTCCTTCCTCCTCTGCCAATTCCTAGCTGACATTCTATGAAAATGTCCCCAATATTTTCCAGCTTTTGTTGCCGATTCCCTGTGCCGCATTGTGTGTATGCTTACCCACACCCTTTTCCAACTCTCCTGGAGTCAATATGAGTGAATCAATGGTCCTCTTTACCGGGAACGCCAATCCTGTTTTAGCCAAAGCCGTCACCGACTATATGGGCATTGAACTTGGTAAAGCCATGGTCGGCAAGTTCTCTGATGGGGAAATCCAAGTTGAAATTCAAGAAAATGTCCGAAGCAAACACGTCGTTGTTTTACAACCGACATGTGCTCCCACCAATGATTATTTAATGGAACTGATGATCATGATTGATGCTCTTAAACGCGCATCAGCGGGCACCATTACCGCAGTGATCCCTTACTTCGGCTATGCGCGGCAAGATCGTCGGCCCCGCTCTGCTCGGGTAGCCATTTCTGCCCGAATTGTTGCCAATATGTTGCAATCGGTTAGCGGCATAAGCCGTGTTCTAACCATGGACTTGCACGCTGATCAAATTCAAGGATTCTTTGACATCCCGGTGGATAATATTTATGCCTCACCCGTCCTTCTAGCTGATCTCCAAAATAAAAATACCGGTGACTTATTAGTTGTCTCCCCCGATATCGGCGGAGTCGTGCGAGCTAGAGCTTTAGCTAAACAACTCGGCTGCGATTTAGCCATTATTGATAAACGGCGGCCAAAAGCAAATCTTTCGGAAGTCATGAATGTCATTGGCGATGTCGAAAATCGCCGGTGCGTTGTTATGGATGACATGATCGATACCGGCGGAACCCTTTGCAAAGCCGCCCAAGTGCTCAAAGAGCGTGGCGCCAAGAGCGTTATGGCCTACTGTACCCATCCCGTCTTCTCAGGCGATGCCATTAGCCGTATCTCCGAATCTGAGCTCGATCAAGTGGTTGTAACAGATACGATTCCCCTCAAAGACGCGGCAAAATACAATCCGAAAATACGCGTTCTCTCCATTGCTCCACTACTTGGAGAGACATTGCTGCGTATTAGCAAAGGTGACTCGGTCATTTCTATGTTTTCTGATAACGACTAGCCAAAACAGAAGCTTTAAGGATATAATAGAGGACTTTTCCGTTTGGTCGCGAACGGAAAGTGGACACTTGTTCAAGGAATAAGTGCATTTTAATTATTTAGGAGTAAATCATGAAAGTTGTAGCCTTCGAACGTAGCGTACAGGGCACTGGTGCGAGCCGCCGCCTGCGCAACTCTGGAAAAACACCCGGCATCATCTACGGTGGAACAGAATTACCGCAAGCAGTGGAACTCGATCACAATGCCCTTTTTCATGCCCTCAAAAAAGAAGCTTTTCATGCTTCGATTCTTGAAATTGAGGTTGGCGGTAATGTGCAGCAAGCCTTATTGCGCGATTATCAAATGCATCCTTTTAAACCACTTGTCTTGCATGTTGACTTCCAACGAGTTGATGCCAAACAAAAAATTCATGTTCGTGTTCCCCTGCACTTTAAGGGCGATGAAATATCACCAGCCGTTAAACTCGGTGGTGGCGTGGTAAATCATGTCTTTAATGATTTAGAGATCTCCTGCTTGCCAGCCGATTTGCCTGAATTTATTGAAGTCGACTTAAGTAAAATAGAGGTTGGTCATTCAATTCATGCAAAAGATCTTGTTTTACCTAAGGGCGTGGTATTAAGCTTGCACGTTGAGCAAGACAACCCAGTTGTTGCTGTGGCAAGAGTACCATCTGTGTCAGCTGAGCCGTTATCATCTGGCGCCCCTGAAGCCCCTGCGGCTCCTACTGCGATTAAAGTGAAAGATAAAGAAGAGTAATATCTAAGCTTTCAATGCAACGCAGCAAGCTACTTCAAAACCCGCCAAGGCGGGTTTTTTCCTGCCTACTCGCAAAGGCTTAATCAAGCGTATCACAGAGTGCACTCAACTTACTTCAGCTTGGATTGAAAAGATACTAGCCAAGGGTTGCTATATATGGAAATTACAATCTACAATCAATCATGTTTATCCTTAAAATAAATCCAAAAGGTCTAACTAAGGTCTTTTAACTCTGTCAGCGCTGACTTTAATAGCGCTGACTTTAACAGCGTTAAGTTTTCGCATATAAGTAACTCCATGATTCAACTCATTATTGGCTTAGGCAATCCCGGCAAAGAGCATGAAAATGATCGCCATAATGCTGGGTTTTGGCTTTGCGATCAATTTGCCGATAGTCTGCATATGAATTTCTCACTTGACTCCAAATTCAAAGGACATCTAGCTCATGGCAAATATCAGAATCACGATGTCTGGTGTTTAAAACCAACTACCTATATGAATCTATGTGGTGAGGCTGTAGGAGCTATTTGTCGTTTTCATCAAATCCCTAGCGCAAATATTTTAGTTATACACGATGAATTAGATTTGGCGCCCGGTACGGTTCGTCTGAAATGGGCTGGAGGAACTGGGGGTCATAATGGCTTAAAAAGTATCCAACAACACCTCGGGACCCTTGACTTCTGGAGGATTCGGCTGGGCATTGGTCACCCTCGCCAATTAGTTGAACCCGGTCAACCCCATCAGGAAGTGGCAAGTTATGTTTTAAAACGCCCACCCAAACTAGATCTTGATCGAATTAACCAATCAATCAAAAAAACGCGTCTTGTTTTTTCAGAATTGCTCTCTACTGATCCTGCTAGCGCCATGAAAACCTTACACCAGGCATCAGTTTAAATTGTGTGAGTTACTACTTGCTACCGGTTAATAATTTTTTATTTTGTAAGTCATGATACTTCTGCATTAACTGAGCCGCAGACTCCATGTAAGCTGGATCAGTCGGAATACATGCAATAGGACAAACAATCTGGCATTGTGGCTTATCGTAGTGCCCAACGCATTCTGTACATTTGTTGGGGTTGATTTCGTAAATTTCTTTACCCATACTAATTGCATCGTTTGGACATTCTGGCTCACACACATCGCAATTAATGCATTCATCCGTAATCATCAAAGCCATAAGAATTAATTCCCTGGATTTAATTTCTGCTTAAGCCATGCCTCAACCGAAGGAAATACAAATTTACTAACGTCTCCGCCGAGCGATGAAATCTCTCTCACAATCGATCCAGAAATAAATTGATACTGGTCAGACGGCGTTAAAAAGAGCGTTTCTACTTCTGGCACCAAATAACGATTCATACCAGCCATTTGGAACTCATACTCAAAATCTGAAACAGCGCGGAGTCCTCGAACAATCACCCGAGCATTATTTTTTCTGACAAAATCTTTTAATAAACCTCCAAAACCCTCAATACGAACATTCGGATAATGCCCAAGGACTTCTTTAGCAATTTGTATGCGCTCCTCTAATGTAAATATAGGCTTTTTATTTTTACTATCAGCAATACCTACAACAAGCTCTCCAAAAATCGACGAAGCTCTTCGGACTAAGTCCTCATGACCACGGGTAAAAGGATCAAAAGTCCCAGGATATACGGCAATTGACATGCTTACTCCTTAAAAATAATACGTTACTCTTCTACTTATTGTTTTAATAATGACGCCTTCACTGCTCCAGCAATTAACTGCCGCTCAATACTCCAACCCTGCAAATCGTTCAAAATAGCTGCATTTTCTAGCCTTACAGGGGATTCTACATACATTATTGTCCTGAGAGTCTTTTTATGAAACTCCCCTAAAGTCTTTAATGCATCCGATAGTAGACTTGGAGATTCAAATGGGGGATCAAGAAAGAGCACATCATAATCGATTTGAGACTGCATACGAAGCCATTTGAGAGCATCTATTTTCTTTAAATCAACCGAGCAATTAGGTGGGAGAGGTTGCAAAGTTGCAATCGTTTTCTCTAAATTCAAAAAAATCTTTGGATTGGACTCAACAAAAGTTACGTGCAAAGCCCCTCGGGAGCAGGCCTCTAATCCTAAAATTCCAGTACCCGCAAATAAGTCTAAGCATCTAGATCCCTGTAAACTAGACCCCAACCAATTAAAAAGTGTTTCCCGAACACGGTCAGTGCTAGGTCGCAGACCCACCTCTTCTATTACGGGAACTAATCGACTTCTCCAAAATCCACCAATAATTCGAACTTTTTTAGGGGGAGGGAACTTCTTCATTTACCCCCAACAACAACGATTACCATGCGATCCATATCTAAGTATTTTTTAAGCGCTATTTGAATATCGCGCTGCGTTACTTGATTCACTTGATTCGTCCATTCATCAAGGGTATTGAGCGGTAAGTCATGCCAAGCAATCGATGAAATATTATCTAATAACTTACTATTACTATCGATCCTTAGTGGAAAGCCATTGATTAAATTACTCTTTGCAGCTACTAACTCTTCTGGTGTTGGGCCATTTTCTGCATACTCCTGAATCGTCTTGCGAAGTAATTGCACAGACTCTTCAGCTTGGTCTTTTTTAGTTTGCATAGCCGCAGAGAAAAATCCCGAACTTTTGCCTGGATTTAAGTAACTATAAACGCTATAGGCCAAGCCCCTTTTCTCACGAACCTCATTCATTAAACGGGAAACAAATCCTCCGCCACCAAGTACGTAATTACCAACGAGTAACGGAAAATAATCTGGGCTATTTCTAGGAATAGCCGTAATCCCCATTTGGATATGCGCTTGCTGAGCAGGATTAGCAATACGAATCTCCCGCTGGCTTGAACTAGCCAGAGCTAGTGGCTCCAGTTTGGGCAACTCTGGTAAGTTGATGGTTCCCTTGGGCAAATTAGCAACTAAACGATTTGCGATAGCAATCGCTTTTTCTTGGCTAACATCGCCAACAATCAAAATTTTCATATTACCCGGGCGATAAAACTTTTGATGAAATTGTCGTAAATCCTCTCTACTGATTTTCAAAATGGACTCTGTTGTAGACATATTCGCCAAAGGATGGTCCCGATAAATCATTTTCTTAAACTGCTTTGCAAGGATTGTCTCTGGCTTGGTTTCGCTATCCTTAAGAGCACTCATTTCCAAAGTTTTTTCTCTAGCTAAAATTTTTCCGTCAAATAAAGGAAAAGCTAGCATGTCACTGACCTGCTCTACAACCTGGTTTAAGACTTCAGTCTTACTTAAGGTTTTTATGCGAACTGTCGTTAGTTCACTTCCCGATTGAAATGAAACCGCTGCCCCTAAATCAGATATCCGATCAACAATTTTGGCTTCGTCTTGCAAAGAGCCCTTAATCCTAGACCCCTTGTTCATTAAATCTGCCGTAAAATCACTAACGCCGATCTTGCCCTTCGCATCATGCACACTTCCGCCGGGAAAGTCGATACCAATATTGACCATCGGAATCCCCCTGGTCTCAACAAAATACAATTGCGCACCTGAAGATAATGGAATTTTTTGGATTGGCAAGGCTGCCGAGGCTAACTGCACAAAAAATAAACCCAAAAGTACACATACTAATTTGAGATGAACTAAGTTCATGGGTGCTAAGTTCTTTGAATTCATATTCCTGATCTCTGATTAATGCTTAACAACGAATGGAGGCTGACTTCCAAGAGGATTTTTCTTAGACATCTGCTGCGGATCTAATATACCAATAGTTAGTTGTGCATCCTGGAAGTATTTGCTTGCCACTTCCTGAACTTGTTCTGCAGTCACATCTAATATTTTCTCACTCACTTGATCAATTTTCTTCCAAGAAAGTCCACTCATTTCGCTAGAGCCAATTTCCATGGCTTGCCCAAAAACTGAATCCCGTTTATAGACTTGAGAGGCTGTTACAGCGATTTTAACCCGTTCAAGCTCAGCAGCTTGAACGCCATTTTTAGCAATATCGCTAATAATTTTCTTTACTTCTGACTCAAATAACTCCGGCTTTTTTCCTGCTAATAAAGTCCCTGAAATAAAAAAGAGCTGTTCTCCCCTTGCGTCGGCATCATAAGATGCGCCCACACCAGAACTTATCCGTTTTTGTTTTACTAAAATGCGATTAAGGCGCGTATTTTGATTACCATCTAATATCCCTGATAAAACAGATAAAGCAAAAGGCTCGATTGGACCTAAATCCCCGTTGATTATTTTAGGCACTTTCCAACCCATAAACACAACTACATTCTCAGCAGGGGCTTTGACAATAAATCGCCGCATACCTCTTTGCTCTGGTTCTGATTGAACTTTTCTGAGTGGCAATGTCTTATTTGGAACTTGACCATAAGTTTTTTGCGCTAGGCTAAATACCTCCTGTGGATTGACATCTCCTACAACGACTAAAACTGCATTACTCGGTGTATACCAGCGGTCATACCAGTCTTTAGCATCTTGATACGTCATGTTTTTTAAATCAGACATCCAACCAACAACAGGATGTCGGTTTGGCGCAGAGTTAAATGCCGTCGCTAAAAACTGTTCATATAAAAGACCCGTAGCCTTGTCTTCTGTGCGAAGTCTTCGCTCTTCCATCACAACCTTGATTTCTTTTAGAAATTCTGCTTCCGTAAAATTGAGTAGATGCATTCGGTCCGCCTCTAAGCGCATCATTTCAGGTAAGTGTGATTTTTCTATTTGCTGAAAGTAGGCGGTGTAATCACTCGATGTAAAAGCATTTTCACGGCCACCCAAGGCGGCAATTTTTTTCGAAAACTCCCCAGAAGCAATATTTTTTGTCCCCTTAAACATCATATGCTCCAATACGTGGGCTACGCCAGTCACACCATAATTTTCGTCAATAGCACCCGTTTTGTACCAGATCATATGTGCCACCGTCGGTGATCGATGGTCTTCTTTAACAATTACTTTTAAACCATTATCTAAAATCTTTTCATGCATAATATCCGCAGTTTTTTGAGCAAATGCTTGGCTTGAAATACCAACTCCTATAAAAAATATAAGAATATTTTTACCTTGCTTAAAAAAGGCCCCGAGTTGATTAAATTGTTTTAGAAACATCGTTTATAAATACCTTTATGAATATTCGTTTTAAAATGAGATCTATGTTCGGAATTCGTAAAACACTCTCTGCCTTATTTAATCGCACACAAGTCGATGAGGCTTTATTTGATTCCCTTGAAGAGTCCCTATTACTAGCTGATGTCGGTATCCACGCGACGGAAAAGCTGATTAAATCCTTACGTACGCTTGCCAAAAAAAATCAAATTGAGAATGCTCAAGACCTGAAACAAAATCTTGAAAACTTAC
>Ga0114970_10000132_pt1 | contig 49123 bp, 37 predicted proteins | sample M_140205_XF_Meta_FD_87030 | JGI IMG/M metagenome (GOLD analysis project Ga0114970, IMG submission 87030) | Freshwater microbial communities from Lake Montjoie, Canada to study carbon cycling - M_140205_XF_MetaG | ecosystem: Environmental > Aquatic > Freshwater > Lake | place: Lake Montjoie... | reverse complement strand
TTACATCACCACCTTTTATAACTCCAAACGCCTGCATTCGTCTCTCGGCTACATGTCCCCGCTAGACTTCGAAGCCTCCCTCAACTAACAAAACACCTGTCCGCTTTATCGAGGCAAGATCAGATTTGCGAAAGCCGGAGTGGGGAGTGGGGAGTGCATGGGGGCATATTGGATGCTATTTTGCTGGATGCTGTCGCAGCAACTCATCGAGATTTAGAGTCAAACTACGCCCGCCGAGCATCTGCACGGTGACTCCGCCGTCCACTGTGGCTGCGACGGACTGCACGCGCGCGGCGGCTCCTTTGCGTGGTTCCAGCACGGTGATGAACGCGGCTGTCCTAGCCTTTACGCGATGAAACATCGACGGAGCATAGTCCGGGTAGATCTTTAAGTTGGGATTGCTCAGGCCGGTGGTGCCGGTGAAGACTTCGCCACCGGGCGCTGGCAGGTGCCAGAGATCGATCGCAGCACCGCTGGCGCGCACGATTGGCTGGGCATCGAGCTGATCAGTCATGTCCCATGACAGGCGCACGGGGCCTGCTCCCTTGAGGCGTTTTAGGTGCTGGATACTCTCATAGTTCGCGGTGGTGCCGAGTGGTCTATCCATGTCCTGCGCGGTCCAGCCAGCGCCGAGCGTGAGCTTGCCGAGATTGTGATACGCGAAGTCATAGGTGTGCTCCGTGTCCGACTCCACGCGGTCGAGTACGATGACGAGACCCTCCGTGAGCACCACGCCGCGCGTGTGATGGACGCCCACATAGACACCGTCCACGCGGCTGACGGCGACTTGGAAATCAGGCTTGGCGGACCACGCGAGCAGCCGGCCGATGGCGTGATCCTGATCCCGCGCGTCGGCGACAATGACATTAAAACCAATGCTGTGATTGAGTGCGAATGAATCAAGCAAGGTGTCCTTGGTGCGCGTCATGCCACCAGCGCCGACGTTGTAAAGGCTGCCCGGATCATGCGTGAAGAGCGCCCCGAATGCAGCGAGCGAGACTTGATTGCGGTTGAAGCCGGTGTGGTAGTTCGCGCGCCCGTAGTCGAGCGTGACCATCACCTGATCCTCCGCGCTGGTGCCGCTGCGCAGGATCGCGAAGCCTGTGTCGCGGAACAGCGTTGGCTTGGTTTCCATGAGAGACCGCCAAGCTTCCGGGTCGGGTTTGGTGCCAGCCAGATGGTTGCGCACTTTGGCCGAGAGTGTGCCGGTCGCACCAACATCGAGCAGCCATTTTTCCTCTGGGAACATCGGAATCAAATGGGCTGCGAGCGGTGATGCACCGGCGCGAAACCCACGCGCGCAATCGCCGCAGTTCGGCGCCCAACCGGTCAGCGTGGTGCGCAGATACGGCATGCGGATGGCCGCGAGCAGGCGCTGTCTATCAAAGGGCAGTCTCAAACCGGAGGCTTCGAGGTAGCCGACAGCGGGCAGGTATTCCGCCATGCCGGCGAGTTGGTAGCCGATGGGACGCCCTTCGGAGGAGAAGCCATCACGGTCGATGTCATTGATTCGCGCGACCAATCCCGCATCGCTGAGCGCGGACTGATGCAGCATGAGTGCATCATCGAAGACAAGGCCGAGCAGTGCCAGATTGTGGCTGCTGATGTCCGTCTGGTTGTTGATGCCGCCGACAAATTTGATCAATTCTGCGGCGTAGGGCACGGCGAAGTCCGCATAGATCGTGGTGCGTTCTTCAGGCGTCCAGGCGGGCGAGCCAGAGATCATCGACAAGAGGCGCATGTGATTTCTCATGAAGATATTGCTCCCGTAACCCGAGCCGCTGGCGATGCGCGAAGACATCTGCAGGCGACTGCCGGCCAGCCAAGGCAACTCGCCGATGCCACCCCACGGCAGTTCCGTGTATTGCCTCGCATAGAGCCGGAACAGCTTAATGGCCTTTTCCGCATACTTTTCGTCGCCTGTAAAGAGATAGGCGAGGCCGAGGTTCTCCGTGGCAAAACCCGGATACGCGAGGTAGCGCTTCCACACGAGCCCCGAGAGCAGGCTGCCGGTTTCCTTCGCGCCGGTTTTCTTGTTCACGATCTCCGGCATTGATTCGCCCACGATCCAGTCGGTGCCTGGATTCGAGCCGGGCCACTGCTGACCCGGCGGGAGCGTGCGCAGATCCTTGGTGAGAAACTCGTCCGCCGACTTCAGCACCCGATCATAGTCCGCTGCCTTGCGCATGTCCTTGTCACCCGCCACCTGGTCGCGGATTGCTTGAAGATCCTTCTCTGGCACGATAACCTGCCGATGCAGGCCTTTTGACAAAGGTCGAACCATCGGCATGTCGAATACTGCCTCCGCCTCTGGGCACGACGACGCATTGAACACAACGCGCAAGCGTTCGGTGTAGAGTTCCGGCGTGGCTGCGATGTCGCTTTTGATCATCGTCACCGAGATGGGGAACTGCGCGACGATGTTAGCCTTTGTCTCGACCTTGGCGGTCTCGATGTTCACTTTGAAACGGCGATGCGTCGAAACGAGTCGTGCCGTGATGTCGGCGGGCAGGCCGCTCATGTTTAGCGCATGCACAGTGAGGTTGTAGGTGATGCTGCCATCGGCGTTTGTGGTCAGGATGGGCCACGTCACCGGCATCTCGTAGAAGGGCTTGATCAGCACCGCGCTATGCACCAAGCGCACCTCCGCCAGTTCGATCACCGTGCCCGGCGCCATCGCCACCGTTTCGAAGTGAAAATAGCCCTCTCGTCCCTCGCCATCGGGGTTGTCCCATGGCAGCCAGTTGGGACGCGTGAGGTCAATATCGCGTTCGTGCCACACCTGCATTGGCGTCGTGCGGAGGGCGAGATTCCACTGATGCTGCTTGTATTGGCGTGGGCCCGACACATGCCCCAGCGCGCGCAAACTGAGGTTATCAATTTCTCCGCTCATCACACGGAAACGGAACTGCAAGCGGTCGAAATAGCGCAGCTTATCAAACACCGGATGACTCGCGCGAAGTCGCAGTTCCGCCGTCTGCCCAGCATTGGGCCGCCAGCGCCAGAGGGATACTCCTTTCGTCTCCGCCTTCTCGATGGTGCCATTGGTTGCCTGCCAAAGCATGTCGGCGGGATCCCTTTGCAAGCTCTCCAAAGTTGGATGCGCAGCATTGCCACCAGCCGTTGCAATGAACCACAGCGCCCCTGCGGCGATGAGAGTGCAATATGGAATGGATGTGAATTTCATAGTTTTGAAGGCTGTTTGGGGAGGATCGAATGAATGAGCATGATCAATGGTTTTGGATATGGTGAAGGTTTGCTTTCATAACTTCACTGCATAATGGATTTGCCGCCCAGCCTCGACGAAGCCGCACAACGGATACAGATGCTGGCCCACGGGGTTGTTCACCATGCTCTCGATCATCGCGAAGGCCATGCCTTCGCGGCGGAAGTAATCCAGCGCATGCTCGATGAGCTTCCGCCCGATGCCGCGCCCTTGGGCTGCCTGGTCCACAGCGAGATTCGGGAGGCGCCCCTTGCCCGCCTCCCGGTCGAGGCGCGTGCTGATGTAGCCGAGCACCTTGCCATCCTCCTCCGCGACAAAGACGCCGTCGGGATTCGCCTCGATGTCCTCATCCACATGCCGCGCTTTGCGCCAACGCCAGTCGTGCTTGCCCACGATGCCGAGCGCGCGCTCCACATTTTGGTCAATGGCGATGCCTTCGAATCCTTCGATGGTCATGCGCTTCAGTTCATCGAGGTCGCTCGATTGGTAGAGTCGTATCTTCATGCTCAAAATCGTCCATCTGTCGTTTCAAAATGCGTCGGCTTTCCGAGCTTCGCGCCGCCCTGTCGCTGCCATTCCGCGGTGGCGACGATCATCTCCTCCAGCGACACCGACGGCGGGCCTAACAGCTCATACGAGCGCGCTGCATCCCAGAGCCACGCCGTCTTGCTTTCCTTGCCCGTGATGATCGGTTCACGCTTCAGCAACTCACCAAAGCGTTGCCCTAGCCAGCGAATCGACACGCGCTCGATGCCCGTGACATTCAGCGCGAGCGGCGGTGATGCTGCGTGCGCGAGGCATTGGATCGCGCGCGCATTCGCATCGCCCTGCCAGATGACATTCGCCGCGCCCATCGTCACATCCACCGGCAGACCTTGCGCTACCTTCTGCGCCACGTCGCACAGCACGCCGTAGCGGAGGTCGATGGCGTAGCAGAGGCGGAACATCAGCGCGCGCGTGCCGTGTTGCTTGGCAAAATGGGTGAACACCCGCTCACGTCCCACGCACGAGTTCGCATACTCGCCCGGCGGCCCCAGCACATCGTCTTCACGCGAGCCAGGACCATCCGCAGACACAAGCGGATAAACGCAGCCGGTCGAAAACACCACGATGCGCGCCTTCGCGAAACGCTCCGCGACGATGGCCGGCAAGAGCGTATTCATCACCCAGGTCAGTTCCGGAGCCTCGTCGGTGCCAAACTTTTGCCCCGCCATGAAGATCACATTCGGCACTTCCGGCAGCGCCGCCACCGCTGCACGATCCGTCAGGTCACACGCCATGGTTTCCACGCCATGCCGTTGGAGCGACAGCGCCGCGCTCGCTGAAGAAAACCGCGACACCGCGATCACCCGCCGCTGTTTGTGCCCGATCTCATCCAAGCCCCCCCGCGCCATCCGCGCCAGGGTCGGCCCCATCTTGCCGCCAGCGCCAAGCACCATCACGTCGCCATCCAGCGCGCGCAGCGTATCCAGCACGCCCTGCGTGGGGCGGCTCAGTTCGTCTTCGAGTTGATCAATGGTGTGGATTGGACTCATGCAGACTGTTTTCGTGTGACTCAAACCCACTTCTCAAACCACGCCCAAGCATCCGCCTGGCGCTCGGCGTTGAATTGGTGCGGTGCGTCTTCGATGATGCTCTTGAAGTGCTCGGGCACACCGGCTTTGGCATAGCACTTGGCGAGTTTCTCGTGAGAGGCGTGGACGCCGGCGAGTTCGAAGAGGCGGTCTTGCGAGCCGTTGATGACCATGAGCGGCTTCGGCATCGCGAGCGAGGCGATGTCGGGATGATCCATGTGGTGATACATGCCGGGGATGATTTCGGTGAAGCCGATGCCGCGGATGTGAGCCGCGATCTGATTGGGAAATGAGCACATCCAACTGCTCACGATGGTCGCCTTGATGCGATCATCCAACGCGGCGAGATACGAGCTGCGCAGGCCGCCGCGACTTTGGCCGAGCAGGATCGGCTTTGGCGAATAGCCGCGCTTCACCATCTCATCATAAAACAGGGTGAACTTCGCCGTGCTCGTCGGCGATCCGCGCACCTCGCCAATATCATAGCCCGCGATGCTGATGCCTGCTTTCGCGAAGGTTTCAAAATAACCCTTCCGCTCACCAAAAGCTAAACTCTTCAACGTCGGCGCATACCACAGCCATGGTTTGCCTTCGGCAGGCATGGGCGCGGCAGAGAGAAAGGCTTTATGTCCGCCGACATCAAAGGTCTCGGCAGTTTTGGGCAAGGCTTCCTGAGCAAGCAGTGACAGCGAGAGCCAAGAGAGTGGGATAAGCAGGATGCGTGATGTCATAAGGTTAAAGTTTGTTCGGGGTGACTTTCGTCCACGGACTCCATGCGCCCATGGCGTGCTGCTGGATCTTGCGCTTCCAGATCTTGCTGCCGCAAAAGGCAAACAACGTGTCTTTGTCTTTGCCACCGATGGCCACGCCGGTGACACGGGTGTTGCCGGGCACAGGGAGAATGACCTGCGTTGGGCCGTCGTCGGCGCTGATTTGAATGCCGCTTTTGGTGGCGATGAACTGGCGACCTTCCTGTGAGTAGCAGAGACATTCGGCGCCAGCGTCGTCTTCCCAGTCGGCGACGTGGAGGTGGAAGAAGCGCTCTTTGTTCGTGAGCTTGACATCATCGGCGATCTGGTAGCTGTAGGCCCACTTCGAGTGGCCCTCGGCGACGGAGAGGAGCCATTGATCGGGACGAAAGGCTAGGCCGGTGGCGAATTTGATGCCGGCATCGACCTGTTTTTTCTGGCCGTCCTTGATGAGCCACACGCTGCCGCCGTTGTTGGGCTTCTTGTCATCGTTGTCGGTGACGTAGAGGTTGCCGTTCGGATGCGCGAGGATGCTGTGGCCGAGGATGCCTTCGAAAACGACGCTTGCTTTACCAGTGGTGTCGTAGCGCATGAGTTTGCCAGATTTCTCGGAGATGGTGTAAAGCGATCCGTCAGCACCTACCGACACGCAGTGAGCATTGCCAGTGTCGGACGCGAACTCCTTCACGCTGCCATCGAGATCGATGCGGTGGATTTTGTTCGCGGTGGTGTCAGCGAAGAACACTTCGCCATTCGCAGCCGTCGAAGGGCCGCGCGTGCTCTTGAAGCCTTCGGCCAGCAATTGCCAGCCTTCGCCGGGGATGATGATCTCCTGCGCACGCGGAGAGCTGAGGCCTGCTTTGACACGCTCCGGCCAGCCTTTCCAGAGGAAGGCCATGGCTTCGAGATAGTTCTCTCCGTAGCCTGCGACATGGCCGCCATCAATGATGCGGAACTGATAGTCGTAGCCGGAAAACTTCATGGCCTTGTCCATCTCCTGATCGAGCAGGAACCAATCGCCCGCTGCGTTTTCCATGTCTCTCATGCCCGTCGTGGTGAAAGCGCGGATTGGTTTCGCCTCGAACTTTCTCACCAATGTGGGGAACTCATGGCCGCCACGAAACGCCACAAAACTGCCGCTGGCACAATACACACGGCTGAAAGCCTCTGGCCGCTCCCAAGCCGTGTTCCAAGCGGAAATACCACCGCTGCTGCCGCCGGAAATGCAGCGATCATTGCCATCGTTGGTGAGCTTCAAATCAAATTCCTTCGCTACAAACGGCAGCAGTTCATCGACAAGGAAACGCACCTGATTGTCGCCCACAGCATCGTATTCAAAGCAGCGATTGCGTCGATCTGCAGTGCCCTTCATTGGCGCAGGCAGAGTGCCGGGTTTCACAAAGACACCGATGGTCACCGGCATCTCCTTCGTCGCGATCATCGTCTCCAGCAGCGCCTTCTCGCGTGGATTGTAGCCATCGGTCTTCACATAAACACAAGCGGACTTGCTGCCGTCGTATTGCGCCGGGATTAAGACCGTCACATCGCGCACCGTGCCGGGGAAGACCTTGCTGGTGGTGAACTTGGTTTCCTTGATCGTTCCCGGCAGGATGTCTTCTGGCTTGATCCCCACCGGCACATAAGTCGAGGCAGGTGCAGCGCTAACTGTCGGCAAAGGGCTGCCCGCAAGAGACCTAATGAACCACTGCAAATGCTTGTCGCCCGGTTTGTTCTCCCACAGGTCGATGCGTGCACCGGGCTTCGTGTTGCCGCCGAAATCATCCAGCCCCTTCTCCGGCGCATGACTCGGCGTGATCGTGTAACTGCCGTTGTCCTGTCGCTTCATCGACCAAAGCTGCCATGGTTGGCCATTGTCTTTCTCAAGCACAATCTCCGCGCCGTTTTTCGCGCTGCCCTTGGCTACCGTCAGCGCCAGGGTCGGAGTTGAAGCCGACATGATCCAGAAACGATCATCCCCCTTCGGCTGAATGATCCACTTCTGATTTAGCGCACTCGTTTGATTGCCAATCGTTACTGGTCCAGCATCGACAGCTTCTAGCACCATCGCCGGTGCGCCCGCAGGACTGATCGAGTAATAACCCCAGTCCTCAGCGGAGGCATGAATAGCAAAAACAGCGAGGGCGAGGAGAGTGGATCGAATCATGGAGAAGACAAAACGCCCCATGAGCGAGATGCTTGCGGGTAGATTCGACTGGCAATCGAATCGCTAGAGGATCGATTTCGAGTGCCACTTGAAGCTACGGCTTCTCCGGCAACTGCTTGAGCCACGCGAGATTGAAGACATAATGATTTTTGCTGGAAATGAGCTGGATGCGGCCGTCGCGGGTTTGCGTGGCGGCGAGGTAGCCTTGAGGTTCGGCGCTGGTGGCGCTGAGTTTGAACTGGCCGCGGTCGATGCCGCTCACGGTGCGCTCGTTGCCGCCGGGTGTGATGAGACGTTTGTGCGGCCAGGTTTTGCCGTCGTCAAAGGAGATGGCCGCGAAGAGACCTGCGCCATGCAGGGTGCCGCCCTCGCAGGGGAAATCCATGCCGGCGGGGTTCTTGGACTTGGCGGAGATGTCGGTGAAGGAGCAAAAAAGTAGCGGTCCTTCGTGCAAGCGCATGAGCACCTGACGCTGCACGCTGCTGATGGCGGGGAACTCGGTAGGCTCGTGTGTATAGGTCTTGCCGCCGTCGCCGGAGAAACTGACGGGTGTCTTGAAGTTGAACTTCGCTTGCTCGGCTTCGGTGTTCAGTCTGCCGAAGGTCATGAGGCGACCGTCGCTGAGTTCAACAATGGGCGCATGGATGCCTGCATGCCGCGCGGGGCTTCCGCTGCGGAAGGCGAGCTTCTTGTCGGCGATCAGATCAAACGTCCAGGTTTTGCCGCCATCGGTGCTTCTGGTTAGGCTGGTGATCGTGGTGTCCTGCGTCATCAGCATCGTGCCTTCGCGTGTGCGGATGATCTGATTGCCGATCTCACTCAGAGGCTGAATCGACTGCGCCTTGGTCCAAGTCACGCCGTTGTCCGTAGAGGTGCGCACGATGTTCTCCAACTGACCACGAGCAAAGTGGAAGATCGTCGTGTCGCCATCCCACCAGAGCTTCGGCGCGTGATCGTTGATATCCGCGCCGTCCCAGAACAGCGACGCAGGCTCCCATTCCTTCGCTCCGAGGCGGAGACGGCTCGCGAGGTTGTTCAACTCGGTGCCCGCTTCATCCACGCATGAATACCACACGGCGAGCAGGTCACCGTTCGGGCACTCATTGATGGCGGGGCTGTGATTGTGCCAGGAAAAGAGCGGGCCGAAGGAGTTCGGTGGGATGATGACGAAAGGCTTCGGTCCATCGAAGAATGGCGCGTCCTGCGGCGGCATCTCGATCTTTGCGAGCGTTTGAGAAACGTTTTGCGAATGGAGTTGCGGCGATGGCAGCGGAAGAGTCGCTCCTTTTGGCAGTTCACCGAGCACTACGCGGAAGCCTGTCTTCTCGCTCAGCGTATCGTGCAGCCAGGCCGTGCGATTCGCCGAGCGAAGCAGACGAGTCTGCATCGAATGCGCGCCGCCACGTATCACGCGAAAGTCGCCATCGATACGACCCAGTGGATCGGCTTTGTCACCTGCCTCATACGGCCCATACCAATCCGCGCACCACTCGGAGACATTGCCATGCATGTCGAACAGTCCCCATGCATTCGCAGGCGCCTGCGCGACTTTCAGCGAGAGCTTCGCGGTCTTTGGGCGGTAATCTGGCGGCAGATTCTCCTCAGGAAAAAAGCGATCTCGCAAGCCGATGTCCGATGGCCACGAATGAAAGCCAGTGGGCAAGGCATCGCCGGTATGAAACAGCGTCGTGGTTCCAGCGCGGCAGGCATACTCCCACTCCGCCTCGGTTGGCAGGCGATACGGACGTGCCTCCTTCTTCGACAGCCAGTCGCAAAACTTCACGGCATCGTCCCATGTCAGTCCCATTGCCGCATCATCGTCCGCACCACGACCCGCAGCGTGCTTCGGCCGGAACTGTCGAAACTGCGACTGCGTCACCTCCGTAACCGACATGGAGAACGACTGCGTGATCGTCACGCGATGCGCTGGCTTCTCGTCCCAGTCGGCATCGTCGAACTTCTCCGCGTGCTTCTTCACGTTGTAGTCCGCCGCAGGCCCATCCTGGCCCATGATGAAACTGCCGGGTGAGATCGGCATAAGCTTCATGCCGATGGAGTTGGTGATGGGTTCAGCGGCGAAGGCCGCCGAGGTGAGAAGGAGTGCGAGGAGATGTTTCATAGTAGATTCGATTGGCTATCGAATGGGTTGGAGACGGGATCTTCGATTGCTAATCGAAGTTTCTTGGGAGCGGTCCAAAAGGTGGACTCAATCGCGCGATCACTTTCTTGAGGGCCGTTGAAATAGTAGATCGCGAGCACGCGGTCATCGTGGCAAATCACGGTGCGTGGAAACTGCAAAAAGAACGCAGAGAAAGCAAAGAGGGTTTTGATCCGTCGTTTTTTTCGACCCTTGCGTTCCTTTGCGACTAACAAAACAGGCAGCCTAGGCCAGCTTGTAGCAATCAGCCCACTCGGTGCGTGGAGGCGGGCCTGACAGGCGGGCGTTGGCCTCGTCGTTGCCGATGAAGCGCTTGGTCTTCGGGTCGAACTGAAGATCGACGTTCAAATACTCGGCGATGGTGCCCAGGTTCAAGACCTGCGTCAGTGCGCCGGAGATGCTGAAGGGAGACTCGGAAGTACCATTGCCCAGGCAGGCCTGGATGAAGCTTTCCTGATGGCTGTGCTTTGGTGGATGCAGGGCCATCGCGTCCTTGAACTCCACCATCTTCGCACGCGGATAAACGAGCGAGTGGCGGTCGTGGGAGCCGCGTTGGACGAGGTAGTCGCCTTGTTTGCGGTGTAAAAGAGAGCCGGTATTGCCAGGATTCGGGATGAAGGTTTTGCCATCCTGGCCTGGATCGCCGTATTTCTCCTCGATCTCGATCTTGGTGTCGCCACCGGCTTTCCAGTGCAGCTCCACGGCAGGCATTTTTTCGCCACGTTCGGGGAACTCGAAGCGGATGTCCGAGCTCAGTGGGTAGCTCACCTGATTGTAGTCGGCGAGCGCCAACGGCGTGATGCGCGTGGGCAGGCCCAGCTTCAGATGGTGATGGAAAAAATCAATGATGTGCGCGCCCCAGTCTCCAAACATGCCGCCGCCATAGAGGTGGAAGCCGCGCCAGTTGAACGCGTGATACATCTTGCTGAAGGGCTTGACCTCCTGCGGCCCGCACCAGAGATCCCAGCTCTTCAAAGACTCCGGCATCGGCTCCGCAGCAGGATAGCCCTGGATGCGCTCGGCGGCGTTCATGAACCAAAGCGAGGGCGACTTCCACGCGTCGATCTTTACGATGTCATCAACGATGCCCGCCGCGAGCATTTGCTTGAACTGCTCCGCACCGGCGGAGGTGTGCCCCTGGTTGCCCATTTGCGTCACCACTTTGAACTTCTTTTCTGCCCGCATGAGGATCTCCGCCTCCTCAAAGGTGTGCGTCAAAGGCTTCTCCACATACACATGCTTGCCCAGGGCCATCGCGCTGATCGCTGCGGCGAAGTGCGTGTGATCGGGCGTCACCACGCTGACGGCGTCGATGTCCTTGCCCATCTTGTCCAGCATCTCGCGGAAGTCGTGGAAGCGCTTCACGTCGGGAAAAGCCGTCAGGTTCTTTTCCAAACCTTTCGCCGTGACGAAGTCCACATCCGTGAACGCCACCGGTGTGGCGATGCCGCCCGCCGTGAGCCCAGGTATGACACTCCCTGCACGCCCACCGATGCCGATGCAGCCCAAATTTATGCGTCGGCTCGGCGGTAGCTTCGGATTGTCCGCCGCGCGTGCGCTGGTCAGGTAGGCCGGAAGGAAATTAAAGCTCAAACCAGCCGCGACGGTTTGTTTGACGAAACGACGGCGTGAGGAGTTTGGGGACGCTTGAGAGGATTTCATGGTGTGGGTGATGATGAGAACAGGTCCATCGTTTGGTGAGCATGAACGACGGGTAAAAGGCGGGGCTTTAACAGTGAACGCTGTATTTCCTTCATTTTAGCGCCCGTAAAGTCCACTCGGCCGGTTTCAGCGACAAATAAACAACATCGGCAACCCACCTGCGTGTGATACGTCTGGCAACGGATGGACCGACACGATTGTAAATCATGCGGGCCACACGGTGGAGGCGTGGCTTGCCTGCTGCCCAGACAGTTTCGAACTCCCAGAATGTCTGAAGCTGGTCATTGATGAGGCGTTCCTGGCCGCGACGCTGGATTGTGTGAAACGGACCAACGACTGAAGCATGACCACGCATGGCCACCGTGACGACAAAGCAGTCTTGCGGAGCTTCCGACGGAAGAGCGTCAAACACCCGCTGTGAGTACCAAACGGAAAGAACCCACGAGGGCAGCATCGAAAGCGTAGCCGCTAACAGTTTTGTAAAGCCAAGGCCACTTTCTGTCACCAGCCGACGAGCTACGACCGAAAAGTAGATTGCGGTTAGAATTGGCACGAGAAATGGCCAGATTGGGATCAGAGCCCTCGGGAAATCAATCAGGCCGTGGATTAGACATGTCACGCTGACTATGGCTCCAACCCAATATCCAAGAACGATCCAAGTTTTGGTATGTGCGTCTGCTTTCCACACGACTCTTGCGTAATATGCCGCAAGCGCCCACATGACAAAAGGTGACAACCAGAGCTTACCGACCACAAAACAGGTGAATGCGCCATGCGTGCAAGCACCCTTCCAATCAGGGAGCAACTCGACCGAAAGCAGAAACCAGTAAACCGGGAGAGTGATGCCAACCACTACTCGTAACAGAGAAAGGAAGAATACTTTCCACGAGCGACGATAGATCGCTGGCGCCATGGAGAGTGCCAACGCTGGCAACCACGCTCCGATCATGCCGTAGCCGAAAAGGTAAGGGAGTAAGATATCCGTCATGTTTACGTCATTTTTTAAATATTTCGTGGAGTCGCTGGTTTCTGGCTTTGAACAGGCGAGACGACACTGTGCTGGTTTCGAACGAATGAAGCACTATTTTCGTGGATAAGGCCCCAGATGCTCATGCGTGATGAGCCAACGACCATCCACCTTGCGCAAAATGGTGGTGCCGCGACCGCCTCCGGAGGACTCCTGGCCGCTGATGAGGCCCTTCCAACGAAACTCATAGTGACAGGTGGCCACATCATCCGTGACGGCGGTCCACGCGATGTCATGCAGACTAAAGACCTCGTTTTCGATCAGCTTGAAAGTCTTCTCAAAAGACGCTTTGGCAGATGCTTTACCGACAAACGTGTCCTCCGTGAAAATGAACACGGCATCCTCCGTGATACACGGCGCGATCTGCTCCCGCGAGTGCGTGTTGAGCTTTTCGATGTAGGTCGTGAGAGTGCTTTCGTGATTCATGATGGTATCAGCCGCTGAGAGCGGGAGGAGCAGAGAGAGAAGGGCGAGGAACGGTTTCATGATCGGATGCTGATTCGACTGATAATCGAAGGGCTTGGGAACGGAGAGCTTCGATTACCAATTAAAGCTACGGCCACTGGCCGTTCACGATGGGTTTGAGTGTGAGCTTAGCGGGATCAATCACCGCATGCTTCACCAACTGACGCTTCCAAGTGTAGGTGATGTGGACGAGGCCGTCGTTGGTTTGAATGATCGCGGGATAGCTAAATTCCATCTTGGGCTCGTCTTCGAGCAAGAGCGCGGCGCTCCAGGTTTTACCATCAGTGCTTAACGCAAGATTGAGCGGGCTGCGGCCGCGCTCGGTGTGGTTGTAGATGAGCAGGTGGCGGCCGTCCTTGAGAGTGACGGCATCGGTGCCGGAGTTCGGGTTTGGCAGCTCGGTCAGGCTCATGACACTCCAGGTTTCGCCGTTGTTGTCGGAGTTGACGCTGAAGATCTTTTTGTTTCTCGAGCGACCAAGCGCCATCAGCTTGTCGCCACCGAGAAAGAGAATGCTTGGCTGAATCGCATCGACAGCTGGCTCGCCATTAGAGGAAGGCTTCGCGGTGGCCCATGTTTTCCCGAGGTCCTTGCTCATTTCGAAGTGCAAACGCCATGCGCTGGGCTTGGCGTTCGTTTCAGTGCTCGTCGGGCAGAGAATGGTGCCATCTGCGAGTTGCATGGGCTTGTTCTTGATCGGCCCGAGGATGCCATCGGGCAGTTTGACGGCTTCGCTCCAGGTCTTGCCGTTGTCAGTGCTGGTCTTCAACATGCCCCACCAAGTGCTTGGTGAGGGACCCACTTTATAAAAAAGCATCAACGGGCCTTCATTCGGCTTAAACAGCACAGGATTCCAACACGGATGCGGCGTGCCTTCAGCCACCTTCACCGGCGCAGTCCATGCGCCATCTGCCGAGCGCGACGACCAGATGCACACGTCCGGTTTTCCTTCTGCGGTGCCTGCAAACCATGCGGTGACCAGTGTTCCCGTTTTCGTTTCGACAATCGTCGTCGCGTGGCAACTCGGCACAGGATTCGGATCGAAGACAAACTCGGATTTGAGCAAGCCTGACTGCGTTGTCTTGATGCTTAGCCATTCCCAAGAGGTCAGCTCATGACCGCCATCCAGCTTACGCCAAACGACGACTGCGGCCTTTCGCCCATCGGAAGTGGTCAGCTTGAGCTTGTAGTTCATGCCAGCGACGACCTGTGCTTCTGCCTCCTCGATGCTTTGCAGGGCGAGCTTCGCATCATGCTTGGAGACGGCAAATTTGGCGGCGCTGAGCACTTCGTCATCGCTAGCGGATGACTTGCTGAAGCCACCTGGGATCTGCGCGTGGAGGATGGGCATACTGGTGAGCAACAGAAGGATGAGGAGCAATGATTTCATGGTTAGCAGTTACAAGAGGCCGAGGGCAGCGAGTCTTTCACGAATGATCTCGCGCTCCGCATCGCGGAAGCGGTGAAACGGCTCGGCCATGTGGTCCTCGCAGATGCCGAGCAGGCTGAGGGCGCACTTGATGCCTTTGATGATGGCGCTCTTGTGCTTGCCTACAGTGTAGATGGCTCCAGCGAGTTGCATGACCTTGGCATGAAGCTCTCGCGTGCGCTGGAGGTCCTGCGCGGCGGCGGCTTTGTACATCTCGACATAGAGTTTCGGATGCAAATTGGCTCCGCCATTGATGCCGCCTTGGCCGCCGAGCAGCACGGCCTCAGCAGTGAGTTCTTCGGGACCGACTAGCACGCTCCAGTCGGCGCGTTGCTTCGCGATCTCGATGAGGCGATGGAAGTAAATCATGTCACACGAACTGTCTTTCACGCCGCAGACGCCGGGCATGTCGAGCGCACGACGCACGAGATCAATCTCGAAGCTCACCTTCGTCAAACCGGGCATGTTATAGAGAAACATTGGCAGCGGCATCTCGGCGACGAGATCCTGCAAGTATTCGAGAAGCTCAGGTGGTGCAGCAGGGAAATAATACGGCGGTGCGGTCACAACATGCGTCGCTCCAGTGTTGGCGCTGTATTTGGCGAGGTTCACGCTCTCGGTGAATGATGTGTCGGTGATGCCCACGAGCACAGGCACACGGCCTTTGGTGAGTTGGCAGGTTTTTTCGATCAACTCGCGACGGAGCCGGTAGCTGAGGCTTGGGCCTTCGCCGGTGGTGCCGAGAATGAATAGCCCACTGACGCCGCCGCTGATGAGATGCTCGATCAATCGCTCCAAACCGGCGTGATCTAGCGTGTCGCGATCACGCAATGGAGTAACTAGCGGCGAGATGATGCCGGAGAGAGGTTGGGACATGACACGAACCAACAGAATGCCACGGCAAACGCAATCCAAGCGTTCTGACCATCCTTGGCAGCCGCTTGACGATTCTTGATGGCCCAGACATGCTCCGCCATGCCCGCAACCGATCAGGCCGACTACTTTTCGACACAAGTCGTGCGCACGCGCCGCTTCTTCCTTCCTGATTGGGAGCAGCGTCAGAGTGATGAGGCAACGCTTGGTCTCGTGGGAGGCGGCTGCGAGTGGTGTGCGCCGGATTTTGTCGTGGATCGGCAAAGCTTTCCGTTCCTGGCCTTCGAGTTCGTCTCGCGTGGTCGCGGCAGCGTGTCGTTGGCGGAGCAGCAGCATGAAATCGAGGCCGGACACGCCTTCGTGTTTGATTCCAGCACTCCGCAGGTCATCCGCAGTTCAGCGGAGGAACCGATGGTGAAGTATTTCTTCAATTTCACTGGCAAACGGGCAGAAGACTTGATGAGCGATCTTGATCTCGCCCCCGGCGCGGTGCTGCGTGTGGCAGACGCCTCCCGTGTGGTTTCCCTGTTGGAGGAGGTGATCGATCATGCCCTGCGTGGCGGACGTTTCGGCTTACGAGCGGCCTGCGCGGCACTGGAACACGCGCTCGTGCTTTGCGCCGAAAGCCGTCAGCCCGAAACCACGAAAATCGACCCTGCCTATGCGACGTATCTGCGCTGTCGCGGCCATCTCTTGCGCAATTACCCGGTTCTGAACAGCATCGAGCAGGCGGCTAAGGCCTGTCATGTCTCCGCTGCGTATTTCACGCGCCTGTTTCAGCGCTACGACACGGAGACACCGCTCGCCTGCCTCACACGCCTGAAACTGTCGCAAGCCGCGATCAAACTGCGCCAGCCAGACGCCTTGGTGAAAAACGTGGCCACTGAACTCGGCTACAAGTCCGCCGCACATTTTTCCCGCGCATTTAAGGCGTGGAGCGGAAGATCGCCACGTGGTGGTTGAATCACGTTTTTGGATTAAATCTTGACGTGAATATCAGGCGGGTGGCATTCATATAGTCTTATGAAGACCATTCTTATCTTGCTGACGTGCATGCTGGTTCAAATCTCCATTGGAGCGGAGCCTGCGGAATTGTTGTCAGTTAGAGCGAACTATCAGAAACAAATCCGAGCTGCTAATGCGCCCATCAATGCGCGCTACTTGGAGTACCTGGAGAACCTCAAGAAGCAACTCGGCGGCAAAGGGGATGTGGAAGGAGCATTGGCCGTTCAAAAGGAAATTGAGTCCATATCAGGTTTGCAGTCCGCGCAACCATCCGCAGGTAGTGACAAGATCGTCATATGGAATCAGAATAACAATGGCAAGGGAGATCGAGGAACGAAGAAGGTGAGTGTCAGCCTACTTGTCGGAGGACGTGAGGTGTGGAGCAAAAGATTCGTCAAGATCGACTGGGATGCGATCAAGGAAACGAAAGTGGAAATTCCAGTTCCGACCATGTCATCGGACACACTGCGCGTGGAGATCACGGATACAGTCAACGGCAAGGGCGGATTGAGTGAAGTCGAGTTCATTCGTGGTGGACGTAATGTGGCACTGGCGGGCGAGGTAAAAGTCAGCGCATTTTGGGAAAAAGATCCCAAACATGCAGGTGCCATGCTTACCGACGGCGTCTCGACGACATTCTGGTTGCTGCCGGATGGTCAAGAGGGCTGGGCTGAGATCACCTTGAAACCATGACGGGGCAGCGCGTGAATTCATCGCGCTCGTGTTGAAATGCGTGCGGCAGCTTCCATACTCCGCCACCTTTCTCCTGAACCATGCTTTCCTTCCTCAAAATCCGCAATCTGGCCCTCGTCGAAGATGTGACGTGGGAACTGGCGGCGGGGCTGGTGGGTGTGACGGGTGAGACGGGTGCGGGGAAGTCGATCATCGTGGGCGCTTTGAAGCTCATCCTCGGTGAGCGGGCAGATCGGTCACTGATTCGCAATGGGCAGGATGCGTGCACGGTGGAAGCTAGTTTTCACCTGAAGGACACGCGTGCGATCGATGCGGTGCTGGAGGAGGCTGGGCTTGAGGCATGTCAGGATGGCGAACTGCTGATCAAACGCACGATCAGCACCAGCGGGGCGAACAAGCAATTTGTGAACTGCTCGGCAGTGACGATTCAGGTGCTGAAGAGTCTCGGCGAGTTTTTGGTGGACCTGCATGGACCGCATGATCATCAGTCGCTGAATTCGCGTGAGCGGCAGCTTGAGATGCTGGATAAATTTACGGGCATCGAGGAGATGCTGGGCAAATATCAGGACGCATGGAAGCAGTGGCGTGCGGCTGTCACGGAACTCGATGAACTGGAGAATTCGGAGCGCGCGTCGAGCCAGCAGATCGACATGCTGAAGTTTCAGGCGAATGAGATCGCTGTGGCTCATTTGAAGCCTGGCGAGGAAGAGGAGATCGAATCACGTCATCGAATCGCCGCGAATGGTGCGAGACTTGCCGAGCTGTGCGGAGCGATCACGAGCCGCCTGAGTGAGGGCGAAGGCAGTGTGATCGACGGCTTGCGTGAGATCAGCCGCAGCATGCATGAACTGGAGAAGATCGATCCCGGCACGTCGGCGATGTTTGAAGGCTTCAAGTCGGCGCAGATCGAGCTGACGGAGCTGGAGAGCAGCGTGGCGGATTATGCAGGGGATTTGGAGATTGATCCTGCCGAGTTGGATAAGCTCGAAGGTCGCATTCACACGATCCAAACGCTGAAGCGGAAGTATGGCCGCAGCATCGCAGAGATTTTGGAGTTCCTGTCCGAAACGGAGCGCAAATTGGCCAAGATGGAGAATCGCGGCGAGGAGATCGCGAAGCTGCAAAAGTTGGTGAAGGAGCGCGAGGTGGAGGTGCTGAAGCTCGGGAAGCAGATCTCAAAGAAACGGGCCGATTCAGCCCCGAAACTGGCCAAAGAGGTGGCGTCTCATCTCATCGACCTTGGCTTCAAGCGCAGTGTTTTCGAGGCGCAACTTGCGGTGTTGCCTGCGCCGGAAAAAAACGGCCTGGAGGAGGTGGATTTCCACTTTGCACCCAACCCCGGCGAGCCATCGAAGCCGCTGCGCCTCACGGCATCGAGCGGTGAGATGTCACGCGTGCTGCTGGCGGTGAAAAGCGCGCTGGCGAAGCAGGATGCGGTGCCGTTGCTCGTGTTTGATGAAATCGACGCCAATGTCGGCGGCAACATCGCCGAGGCCGTGGGCCGCAAGATGGCGGCGTTAGGTGCAACGCATCAAGTCATCGCCATCACTCACTTCCCGCAGGTAGCGTCACTGGCGAAGAGTCATTTTGTGGTGACTAAGGAGATCACTGGCAACACCACGCGCTCCCAGATTCAGGAGGTAAGTGATGATGAGCGAATCGAAGAACTAGCACGCATGCTCGGTGGTAGCGCTGAGAGTGCGCGTATCCATGCGAAGAGCTTGCTGAAGGGGGCGGCTTGAGAATCCCGCCGCTTCAAACTAAGCCGTTTGCAACGTCATCCGTGGAGGACGGCCTTTGACACGTTTGAGAGTGGCGCGAAGGGCCATGCTGCCGAGTTGGGCCTGCGGGTCCCAGCCTTTCGGGGCTTTTTTGCTCTGGCTGCTCCAAGGCATGCCTTGGGTGATCCATTGCTCACGATAGTCATTATAAGACAACCCTTTGTCGTCGTCCGTCACACCAAACTGAAAGCCGCAGCAGGTGCAGATTTCGAAGGAGGCTCCACCGGTTTTGTTGCGTGGTGGCTCCGCAAGTTTGTCGAAGCCACAAACGGGGCACGTGTTTTCGATCAGTTTCATAGCAGTGGTTTTTTTGGAAGACTTTTTGCGGCTCATTTGAAACGGAGGTCAGTGGATTTCACGGGGCGACCGGGCTGGCGCTGCCAGTAGGATGAGCTTTCGGGGCGGAAGTAGGTCTTGGTGCGGCCGGAGCTGTTATAGGCGGCGAAGGCGCGGGTTTTGGGATCGAAAGCGCGGAGGGTGCCGTCGGTGTCGTCGAGTTTCATGGGCAGATTTTCAGCGCGTGCGCGCTGGAGGAAGAGCCAGGCCTGCGCGGCGTAGTCATCCGGTGAGGTGCTGCTGAAATCGCGACCATGGCGATCGAAGTGATCCTGCAAGGAGTCGATGTAGCCCCAGGTTTGACGTGTGGGTGGAGCTTTGAGCGGAGCGGTGGCTTTGGCGACGGGTGGCGGTGCTGAAGGCGCGGTTTTTCTATCCGGCACGATGGCATCAAGCACTCGGCGCATGAGCGATGGGGCCGGTGTGGCTGCTGCTGCGCCACCTGTGGTGGTGAAAGTGCCGGTGGCCAGCTTCGTGCGTGAGCTGCCGACGCTGTAGTGATAGGTGGTGCCGGGTGCGAGACCTTCGAGTGCGACTTGATGGGTGCTGCTGACGGCTCCCTCGGCTTTGCGATCAAGCTGCGCTGCATTGAGCCCGTATTGGAGGCGTGTGCCGCAATCGACGTCCGTTTTCCAAGTGATGGTCGCAGCCGTAGCGGCTGGCACGATCTGTGGCTGGCCGATGAGTTCAACCGCATGCGCCAAGGTGCCAATAATGACGACGAGGGTGCTGATGAACAATGAGACAAAGTCTTTCATGGGTGGGGGAAGCGCGGGATTATATGTGACAGACCTAATCAAGATCCGTTCAATCTTGATATCGTCCGCCATGACTTCCGCTCAACCACTTCCATGCGCTTTCGATGTGCTCTTGTGGATCAAGATTTTGTGCCTTCCAGCCAAGGATGTCTGCGGCAAGCGCAGGATTGGCGATCAACTCCGCAGGATCGCCTGCACGACGCTCGCCGTATTGAACGGGAATCTTTTTGCCGGTGACAGTCTCGGCTGTGGCGATGATTTCTTTGACGCTAAAGCCACGGCCCGTGCCGAGATTCACGGCGATGGTGTCGCCACCGTCGCGCAGGTATTTCAATGCGAGAGCGTGGGCGGAAGCGAGATCGCAGACGTGGATGTAGTCGCGGATGCAAGTGCCGTCGGGCGTGGGGTAGTCGGTGCCAAAGACGGTGATGTGCTCGATCTCGCCGCGTGCGGCTTTGAGCACGAGAGGGATGAGGTGCGTCTCGGGATTGTGGTCCTCACCGATTTCGCCGCTGGGATGGCAACCGCTGGCATTGAAGTAGCGCAGGAAGACGGATTTCAGACCCCAGGCGCGGTCACAGTCGCGCAGCACGCGCTCTAGCATCCACTTCGAGGCACCGTATGGGTTTACGGGAGCTTGTGGATGCGATTCGTCGATGGGAATGCGCACGGGATCGCCATAGGTCGCACAAGTTGAAGATAAGATGAAGCGCTTGCACTCGTGGCGTTGCATGGCTTCGAGCAGTGTGAGCGGCGCAGCCAGGTTGTTGCGATAATACTTGAGCGGATTGGTGACGGATTCGCCCACATAGGCAAAGGCGGCAAAGTGCAGCACGGCTTCGGGTTTGTGCGCAGCGAAGACGCTTTCAACGAAGGCTGCATCGGCCATGTCGCCTTCGACGAAGGTCATGCGGTCGAGCGGCAGGGCGGAACGGTGGCCAAAGACGAGGTTGTCGAGGACGACGACACGCTCGTGCTGATCAAGCAAATGACGAACGGTGTGTGAGCCGATGTAGCCGGCACCGCCGGTAATGAGAAGGGTTCCTTGGGACATTGCGGAAATACAGCAGGCGTTAGCGATGACGCCAATTGAAGTTTGGGCTACTTGACCTGCACGGGGTGCATCAGGTAGGCGATGAGATCACGCACCATGTCGGGCTGGAGGGCGAGGAGCAGGCCCTCGGGCATCATGGACATCGGCGAGGTCTCTTGCTTGACGATCTCCGAGCGTTCGAGGGTCAAGACTTCCGTTACCGTGCGGAGTGTCAGGGTGCGGTCATTCGACTCGGAAATGATGCCACTTACACTGCGACCATCTTTGAGTGTGAGAAGGCTCATGCGGAAGTCTGCGCTGACGACGCCACTCGGATCGCCGATGTTTTCGAGGAGGTAATCGAGGTTGGCGCGACCAGAGCCGGTCAAATCGGGACCAATCTTACCGCCTTGGCCATACATGACATGGCAGGCACCGCAGACGGCGGTGAAGAGCACGCGGCCTTGGCTGAGGTTGGCTTTCGCGAGCGTGGCAGTTGTGAGTTGGGCTTTCACTTTCTCGATGAGCTGTTTTTTATCGGCAGCAGACTCGCGTAGCTCGCCCCAGGCTTCGGTGAGCTGTTTGGTGAGTGCTTCATCATTGAAGGAACGAATCTGGCGTGCGTGGAAGGCGCTCAAGTCGGCGCGCGGGATTTTTCCGGCGGCCATTTCGCTGAGCATGGCTTTGGCGAAGGCGGGACGTGATACCAGTGTGTCGATGATGTTTGTAGCAAACTTGCGGTAGTTCTTGGCGAGCTGTTTGCCGATTTCGGGATCATCAAAGAGTGCGAGGCCGCGTGCAGCAGTGATGTTGAGCGTGCGGACCTCGATGAGTTGTGTGCAAATCGTGCGCAGATCATCCGGGCGGGCTTCGATGAGCGTTTTGAGCGCGGCCTCGCGAGCTGGAAGATCCGCTCTGGCATCAAGGGCAATTTTTTTCACGTCATCAAGCGCGCGGCCATCACCAAAGAGGATGCTGAGGTCGCGGATGAGGTTCGGAGTCCCGCCTTTAGGCGGAAGGATGTCCGAATCGGCTGACGACGTTTTTCCGCCTGAAGGCGGGACTCCGAACTTCCGAACCACCTCATCCCAATTCGCAGGCTTTGGAGCCTTGCGGAAGCCTTTGAAGGCATCGCTTATGCCTTCGAGCACGTCGTCGGAACTGTTGAGGCGAAGCAGCACATCCAGTGCGACGGGATCGGTGGCGAGCTTGCGGGCAGTCCAACGCGCAACCTTCGGCCATAGGCCGCTCTGAGCGATTTCTAGCAGTGTGCCGACATCCAGCGGCGAAATGCCGTACCAGACCATTTGCGACAAAAACGGGTCATTGGCGTCCTCGGCATGCGAAAGCAGTGCAATGGCTAATGAAGGCCGTTCATCTTGCGGGAGACGCTGCAGCACGCTGGCGAGCTGGAGGCGCACGAAGGCGGATTTTTCCTCTCGGGCCATGTTTGCAGGATTGAAGGCCAGTTCGGGATACTTCGCGTGCGGTTGCGGTCCAGAGATGGCGTCTAGCGGTGAAAACTGCACGAGTTCGCGAATGGCGAGGGCTCGTTGATGTTCGTCGCCATTTAAATCTGCCTTGGGCCATGGTTTGCGCCAAGCAAAGGGCTTTTCGGGCTTCTTTGCCTCGCCGTAGCTGATGCGGAAGATGCGCCCGCTGGTGCGGTGGACGCCAGTGGACTCGTGGCATTCGCCGGTGTCGCTCCAGTCGAGGATGAAACCGCTGCCATCGGGGCCGGTGCTGATTTCGATGCCGCGGAACCATGGATCGTCGCTGAGGAAGACATCGGGTTCGTGTTTGCCGACGTAGCCGCTGCCGTTGCGTTCCAGGCGCTCCACATTGGCACGGCGGCCATGCATGTTGAGCGTGAAGAGCTTGTTACGGTAAGTCTCAGGCCATTGATCGGCCTGGTAGATCATCATGCCAATGTGGGCATGACCACCGCCAAAGGCGTTCGCTTTGCCATCGCGTGAATCGCCCCAGTTGCCTTTGCGGTCGTAGTGATAGTGATCAGCGATGGTATCGAGCTTTTCATAGATGAGCGGGTTCATCGTGTTCGAGTCCACCAGATGAGCGCCATGAATGAGGTGCCAGAGGTGGCCGGTGACGGTGTTGATGAAGAACATCTCACCGTTTTGATCCCAATCGTGGCCCCACGGGTTGGTGGTGCCGTGGGTGAGCACTTCGACGATCTTTTTCTCGGGATGGAAGCGCCAGATGCCGCCTTTCATCGGTACGCGTTGTTCTTCGGGTGTGCCGGGAATGCCGAGCTTGCCGGGGCAAGAGTGACCGCAGCGGCCGTAGAGCCAGCCATCAGGGCCAAAGCGCAAGCCGTTGGCGAAGTTGTGGTAGTTGTCCTTCGCGACGGTAAAGCCATCGAGCACGACTTCGGGTTCGTCATCGGGAATATCGTCGTTGTTGCGATCCGGGATGAAAAGCACCTGCGGCGGGCACATGAGCCACACACCGCCACGACCAACCTCGACGCTGGTGAGCATTTGCACGTCTTCCGTGAACACTTTGCGCGTCTCGGCCACTCCATCCCAATCCTTGTCTTCAAGAATGATGACACGATCCTTCAAGCCGAGATCGAAACGCTTCGTGCGCTCAGCGTAAGTGTAGTTTTCCGCCACCCACATGCGCCCACGCGCATCCCAAGCCATGCCGATGGGATTCTGCACATCAGGTTCAGCAGCAAAGAGCGTGGCCTTGAAGCCTGCGGGTAGTTTGAGTGCCTTCAGCGCCTCCTGTGGCGACATGGGCGATGGATTGCCTGGCTCGCTGTTATAAAGCGCGGGAAAGTCGGCACCAAAAGCGGAGACGGTGAGAAGTAAAAGGTAACAAGTGAAAATGTGGGACACTGAAGCGAGGGGATTGGCGTGTTGATAAAAACGTAGCGGGAGTTAACATCCTCCCATGACTTCTCTACAAGAACGAATCACAGTTAATGCCAAGCAATGCGGCGGGCGTCCGTGCATTCGCGGGATGCGCATTCGCGTGACTGACGTGCTAGACCTGATCAGCAACGGTCTGAGTCAGGCGCATATTCTCGATGAGATGCCCGACCTTGAGGCCGATGACATCAAAGCCGCTGTGGCTTATGCCCGGCAGCGTGTGGATCATCCTGTGCTCGCCGCCGCATGAACCTGTGGCTCGATGCGCAACTTTCGCCAAGGCTTGCACGTTGGATCAATCAGCAGTTTCCAAGTGTGACGGCGACGGCATTGCGAGATCTCGGTCTGCGTGACGCGGAAGATACCGAGATTTACCAGCAAGCGGGTGCCGCGAATGCCATCGTGATCACCAAGGACCACGATTTCGTCGATTTGCAGAACCGACTCGGCAGCCCGCCAAAGATTATCTGGCTGACATGCGGCAACACATCCGAGTCAGCGCTGCAAGCCATCCTGACTCAACATTTGCTTACAGCTCTCAATTTTCTGAGTGGCGCAGATGATTTGGTGGAGATTTCTGGGCCTTGAGTGCCCTCATCCCCAGATCAACCACACAGCGGCGAAAGCGGTGAGCCAGAAGAGTAGCAGTTCGAAGGGTTTTTGCGGAATGCGTTTCAAAATCTGCCAGCCGAGTAGGATGCCGCAGATGACGCCTGGAAAGAGCACCAGATTGGTCATGAGCGACGGTGCATTGATGATGCCGAGATCGGCACTGAACGGGACTTTGAAGAGATTGATGAAAAGGAAGAAGCGGCTGAAGACGCCGAGGTGGTCTTTCTTTTCGAGATGCTGCGACAGGAGATAGACGGTCATCACGGGACCGGCGGCGTTGGCGATCATGGTGACGGCTCCGGCCATGAATCCCATCGTCCACGAGAAGCCGTTGTGCTCGGTGAGGGCGATGAAGTCCTGGCGGCGGGCGTTGAGCACGAGATTGAAGATGAGTAGGGCTATAATGAGCCAGCCGATGACAATGCGGGCAGAGGCATTGTCGATTTGATCCAACATAAACCAGCCGAGCACGACGCCAGCGATGGCGGGTGGCACCATCGGAATGATGGCCTTCCAACTGCCACCTTTGCGATTGAGCACATAGCCCATGAGGTCGGCAACGATGAGGAGTGGCAGCACAATGCCGACGGAGGGCTTCGCGCCGAAAATTTTGGCCATGAGGACGACGTTCAGCGTCGAGGTGCCTGAAAGACCGGCTTTTGAGAGGCCAATGCACACTGCTCCGAGAAAGGCGAGCAAGAGGATAAAGCTGTCGCCAGGGAGGAGTGTGTGTTCAGTGAGCCAGGCCATGTGGGAATGACGAATGGCGAATGAATAATGACGAACAAGCGCTAACTCACCACATGGGTGATTTCGTCACAACGCCATGAGCGGGGCAGGCACGAGGAAAGCGTGCTGTTCGAGCAGGCTAAGCGCACCGTTCCACGAAAGGTAAGGCGTTAGATAGACCACGAGAACATAAGCAAGGCCGATGGGCACGATGCCAAGGCGTGCAAGCCAGCGTGGGAACCAATGGCGCGGCTGCTCTTTGCGAAGCGCCCGGCTCATGGCCCAGCCTGTGAGGATGCGCGCAGGAAAGATGAAGATCACAAAAAGCAAACTCGGCAGCCAAGCAAGCTCGCGTGGAGTGAGTTCGATCTTCAGGAGGTAGAGCGGCACGGCAAAGAGCAAGGTGATGAGTAGCGCGAACCAGAAAGCGAGCGGCGCACGCAGAAATAGGCGGCGCACCTCGCGCAGCTCGAACATGGCGCTGAAGCGATCTGTTTGAGCGAAATGCGCCTGCAAAAAGGGCAGATGAATGGCCACAAGTAGAAGCAAGATGCCGCCGATGAGCGAAAGAACAATCGATCCACCCAAAGGCACGCGTGTGGCGACGAGCAGGATGCCGACGGGAATAATCAGCCAGGCCAAGGCACCGACAAAACCACGCAGGCCGAGCCAGAAGTAAAATGGCAGACGCAGGCTAAGGATGTAGTCGGTCACATGGATCTGGCTGTGGGTGAATTTGCCGGGCGCTTTGAGCCAGCGCAGGAGGCGCAGCGGCTGCGGCCAGAGGAAATGACGCAGCTTGCCACCACGCACGCAAGCCCAGGCAATGTGCGCCAGTGTGATCGCAATGACGCTGATCAGGCCGACATACCACACCTTTGAAATGACACTGCCAGAGGCAATGATTTCGGCATCTTTCCAGAAGCCGGAGACGAGTCTTGCAGGCCAAAGGACGAGCCAGGTGCCTGCGGCGATGCTGCCAAGCACGGCCGCTTTGCGCACGCCGATGAAGCCATCACGGAAGCGTCCTGTGCGCGCAATCGTGCCGCTGACATGCAGCAAGTAGCCGAGGCTGAGGAAATTCAGCACCGGAATGACCGAACACACCGCTAATAGTGCGATGAGTGCCGCGAGGCCGAACAGCCAGTTCAAAGCGGAGGCGCAGTGTTGAAGCCAACCAGGTTTTGGCGGAGGCGATGCCACGAGCGCCGTTTCGATTGAAGCGGGTATGGGTGGTGGCAGCGGAGGAGGCTCGGACATGAAGTGATGCTATGAAAGTCGTCTGGTTTTGGATTGTTGCAAAGTTTGCACGGAAACCGATGCTTGGGCCACGTGTTAGAGACTTGCCTGACCAAAGCGCATCGTCATGAACTCCACCCTCACCTTCACCAACTGGCTGCTGCGAATGCGCAATGCCGTGATCTTGGCTGGAGTCGGCGCCGCAGCCGTGTGGGGAGTGCTGGAACTGCTACGGCCTCCTGTGGGTCATGTTTCGAACGCCCTCAGACTCCCAAAACAGAAGCTGGATGATATTTTGCAGACGGCGAAACGGGTGGACGCGGACTTTGAGAAGTCGTGGGAGCAGAAGCAGCTGAAGCCGACTGCCAAAGCGGATGACCTGACGCTGGTGCGGCGGCTGTCGTTGGCGCTGACAGGTAGCATCCCATCATTGCAAGAGATTCGAGCCTTGGAAGCCGTGAAGGACGTGGACATCACACAATGGTGGTTGACGCAATTGCTCGCGGATCGGCGCACGAGCGATTACCTAGCAGAGCGTCTCGTGCGCGTTTATGTGGGCATCGAGGACGGCCCGTTTTTGATCTATCGCCGCCGCAGGTTAGTGGACTGGTTGAGCGACTCCTTGCAGAAAAATCGCCCTTACGATCAAATCGCTCGTGCATTGATCGATTCCAAGGGCGTGTGGACGACCAGCCCAGAGGTGAACTTCATCACGGTGACCAATGAGAACAAGAAAGGTCCTGATGAGGCGAAACTGGCTGCTCGTGTGAGCCGTGCGTTTCTTGGCGTGCAGATGGATTGTGTGCAGTGCCACGATGGAAAACTCGGCAGCACGTGGAAGCAGTCAGATTTCCACCAAATGGCCGCTTACTTCGGCCAGACGGATTTTGCTCTGAACGGACTGCGTGATGATCCCAAGAAGAACTACAAGTTCCGTTACCTCGGCAAAACGGAGGAAGAAGTCGTGCCAGCCATGGTGCCGTGGAAGCCGGAGTTGCTGCCCGCCAAAGGTGCGCCACGAGCGAAGCTGGCAGAATGGGTCACGGCGAAGGAAAACAAGGCTTTTGCGCGAACGATTGTGAATCGCATGTGGGCGCTGCTGTTTAATCGGCCGCTGATCGCGCCAGTGGATGACATTCCGCTCGAAGGGCCATTTCCAGAAGGCTTGGAGATACTCGCGGATGATTTCATCGCCCACGGCAGTGATTTGCAGCGTTTGATCCGAGTCATAGCGTCAACGCGGATGTTTCAGCAATCCAGCCAGTCGGCTGACCCATCGCATCCAGTCACGGAAGGTGCAGAAAAATGCTGGGCGACGTTTCCGATGACACGTTTGAGGCCGGAGCAGATGGCGGGCAGCGTGATTCAGGCTTCGTCATTGAGCACGATCGATGCTGAGACACATGTGCTCTTTCGCATCAAGCGCGACATCGATGTAGGCAACTTCGTGAAGCGGTACGGTGATTCCGGTGAGGACACCTTCGATGACGCTGGCGGCACGATCCCTCAGCGCCTGCTGCTCATGAATGGCAACATGATCAGCGAAAACACAAAAAACAATCCGCTGGTCAACGCGAGCACGCGCATCGGCATGCTGGCACCGAACCATGCCATGGCGGTGGAGGCGGCCTATCTTTCCATTTTCACACGACGGCCGAACGCCGAAGAAGCAGCTCATTTCGCAGGGCTACTGACTTCCGCCAAGAGCGGAAACTCGCGCACCAATGCGATGACGGATCTTTATTGGACACTCATGAACGCCACCGAGTTTTCCTGGAACCACTGATATGAAAACGTCTCACGATCCGCATTGCGCCTGCAACAGCAGCGATCACATCAACCGACGCACCTTACTCAAGGGAGCAACAGCGATTGCTGGAGTCTCCTGGCTCACACCTCTGGGTGATCTGCTGGCTGTAGAGGCTGAAAAATCACCCAAAGGCAAGCCGGCGCGCTCGGTGATACTGCTTTGGCTTGGAGGTGCGGCCAGTCAGCTCGACACCTTTGATCCACATCCGACCACCAAGATCGGCGGAGGTGTCAAAACGATCCCAACAGCGATCAAAGGCGTCGATTTTGCCGCAGGTCTGGAGCAAACGGCGAGTGTGATGGGCGATGTCTCGCTCATCCGCTCCATGGTCAGCAAAGAGGGCGATCACGAACGAGCGTTTTACAACATCAAGACCGGTTACCGCCCAGACCCCACGCTCATTCATCCGAGCATCGGTGCCATCGTTTGTCATGAGCTACCTGACGCGAAGATTGAGATCCCGACGCACATCTCCATCCTGCCGAACCAGTGGCCGGCTCGTGGCGGCTTCTTTGGGGCGCAATACGATGCCTTTCAGATGTATGACCCGAAAAATACCGTGCCAGATGTCAAAGCACGAGTGGATGACAAACGCATGGATCTTCGATTGGAGAGTCTATCGGTTGTCGAGCGATCCTTTGCACAGGGACGCTCTGCGGATCTCGATCAAACCAAAACATTGCATCAGGTTTCCATGCAGCGCGCACGCAGCATGATGACCTCTGATCAGCTGAAGGCCTTCAATGTCAAAGATGTGCCTGCGAAGGAGCTCGATGCGTATGGCGACACGCCCTTTGGTCGCGGCTGCCTTGCCGCCGTGCGTTTGATTCAAGCAGGAGTTCGCTGCGTCGAGGTAACACTGACTGGCTGGGACACACACGCGAACAATCTCGAAGGCCAAGCCACACAGGTGAAAATTTTCGATGCCGCCTATGCCTCGTTGATTCGCGACTTAAAGAAGCCCGGTCTGCTGGAAAGCACCATCGTTGTCTGCGGCGGTGAATTCGGTCGCACGCCAAAGATCAACAATGTCGGGGGCCGCGACCACTGGCCGCATGGTTTCAGCATGCTCGTGGCGGGCGGTGGATTCGCCGGTGGACGCGTCAGAGGTACCACGGATCCCGAAGGGGTTAAGAAAGAACCCGAGCATCCTGTCTTTGTGGAGGACTTACACGCTACCATTCAGGATCTTCTCGGGATCGATCACAGTAAGGAGATCATGACTCCCATTGGCAGGCCGATGGCTTTGAGCAAAGGCGAAGTGGTCGGTGAATTGAAGGTGTGATCAGCGTTGGGCTGTTTTCGCCGCTTCAAACGGACTTCCTTCGATGATCTGTTTTTTTTGCTCCTCGGGTGAAGCAGTGGCTTCGGGATTGAGCGTCATAATATAGGCTACCACGTCACGTAGCATTTGATCATCTTCGATGAAGAGCGTGGTCATCTGCACCATCTTGGCGCCGTTCACGTCGTTCTTGATCGCACCGCGTTTTCCTGATTTGTATTTTTTTAGCTGTTCCTCCAGATACCAAGCCTGCCGACCGATGAGAGGCGGGCTACCAAAGGCCATTTCGCCGCTGGCGTTGTAGCGATGGCACTCCATGCAGCGTTCCTGAAACAATCGCATGCCTTCGGCGAGATTGGTGTCGGCGAGTTCACGATTGTCGCCCGTGGGAACAACGAGGGGCAACTTTTCGACATGCTGCACCACCGCCTTGATTTGCTCGGGTTGCAACACCTTGGCTATCATGGCCATCAAAAAGGGTTGGGGATCGGTGGCGTCATGACCGCGGCGGCCTTCGCGAAAGTTGTTGAACTGCGTGGACACATACCATGACGGCATTCCTGCGATCGAGGGTGATTTGAGTTCCAGCTTGCCTTCGCCGTTGTTGCCATGGCATTGGGCGCAGACTGTTTGGAAAATCGTTTTGCCATCCGTCGCCTGCGTCGGCATCACCACTGGAACAGCGGGATCGGCGGCATGCAAAACTGCGCCACTGATGCTGAGAAGCATGAATGCGAGCTGGCTGCGGTTGATTTGCATGGTCGTGAAACGAGCTAAGTTGCATACGGGTTACAACAATGCAGCAATGAACCTGTCGCAGGGCCTTCTTTGCCAAAATCCGCGCACCGCAGGACAAATCCGGCACGGGCTTGCGCTTCGTTCGCCCCTGTGCCTTTCTGCTGCATGGCTCTTCCTGCGAACGTCGTCGAACTCACCCAGGTCCTCGTGCGCATCCCGTCGGTGAATCCCGATGGCGATCCCGGCACCGATGGCATCGGCGAAGAGAAGTGCGCGCAGTTTGTGGGTGATTTTTTGGCTGCAAATGGTGCAGAAGTCACACTGGATGAAGTGCAGCCTGGCAGGCCGAATGTGATTGGGCGGTTCCCCACGAATCCGAGCGTTGATGGCAAACCAAAGCCGCGCATACTTTTTGCGCCACACACCGACACCGTGAGCGTCGGTGGCATGACCATTGATCCTTTCGGTGGTGAACTGCGTGATGGCAAAGTGTGGGGCAGAGGAGCATCCGACACTAAAGGACCAATGGCTGCATTCCTATGGGCTCTGCACGAAATGCGCCATGAGATTCCTTCACTGCCTGTCGAGGTGCATTTCGCCGGCTTCATGTCGGAAGAGAGCGCACAGCTCGGCTCACAGCATTTTGCGAAGCATCACGGGCGCTATGATCTCGCCATCATCGGCGAACCGACGAGCCTGAAGACTGTCTTCCGCCACAAAGGCTGCCTGTGGGCCGATGTGCATACTACGGGCGTTGCGGTGCATGGAGCGACGCCTGAACTCGGCGTGAACGCGATTGTGAAGATGGCGAAGCTCGTCGCCGCTCTCGATACCGAGTTTCGCGATCTTTTGGCCGAAACCAGCGGCGCAGACGAGTGGCTCGGCGTTAGCACGATCAATCTCGGCATGATCCAAGGCGGCACGCGCAGCAACATCGTCGCTGGCGCCTGCAAACTCCGCGTGGACATCCGCACCACGCCAGGATTGCAGCGTGCGGGCGGCGCACTCGCGCTACTGACTGATTTCGTGCAGCGTATTGACGAAACAGCGAGTGTCGCCGTCGCCAGCGAAGCCTTTCATCTCGACACCGATCCCGCGAATCTCTTTGTGCAGAAGCTTATCGCCGCCGGAGCCGATTTGACCGGCGCACCATGGTTCTGCGACGCGGCATTTTTAGCCGTGGCCGGAACACCCGCCATCGCTATCGGCCCCGGCAGCATCGCACAAGCTCACACGAAGGATGAATTCATAGCCGTGACCGACCTCGAAGCTGGTGTGGCGTTTTTCACAAGGTTCCTGCGCAGCTTGGCGTGATCAGGGAATGGTGACGCGATAAAATCGCCGCGTTTTGTTCACGGCGTTCAGGTCCGTCCAGGTCGTGCTTGATCCGTTGGCGGTGATGATGACAGGCGTCCATTTTAACAAATCGTCACTGTATTCGATGCGGTAATCGTTGCCGGAGACGGACTGGAATTGAAGCGTGGTGCTGGTGTTGCGGCTCAATACCGTCTGTGGGCGGTTGTTGGTATCGCTATCACTAGTGCCAAACCAAGCCTCTGCATCGGCATAGATACCGTCGCCGTCATTGTCTTGGCTGATGCTGAATTGGTCCACGAGACCAGAGTCGAGTCCGCTGGCGGTGGCTTCGTCCTTGCTGTAGGTCCATTTCAACGTGTGAGTTCCTGCGGCGAGGATGAAATCTTTGCGCGTCCATCCCAGTTCGCCGCTGATCGCCACTTTTTCGACAGCATCGATGTAGAAGCGCATGAAGTCGTAATCCTGCTCAGAGGAGATGCCCCAGTAAAAGCTAACCTTGCACGGGCCAGTGACGGTAGTGCTCATCGTGGTTTGCTGTAGATCTGTGATGGCTCCGCTGCGGGCGGCGTCGCTGCCGTCATGCGTGTAGAGCCGTTGAGGAATCCATGTCAGATCACCCGTGGTGGTGATGGGTTGAGTTGGAGCGTCGATGGCCTCGGCAAGACCTTGGGTGACGGTGCCGACAACGATCGTAATCACCGCTGTGCTAGTTCCAAAAGTGTTCGTGGCATAGACCGTCACAGGATAGCTGCCAATGGCGGTGACGCTGCCATAGATCAAGCCGGACGACGCGTGCAGCGTTAGCCCTGTAGGCAGATTATCTGCGGCGAAAGTCGAGGGTGCATTCGTGGCGGTGAGTGAATGACGAAAGTAAACACCCTGATAAGCCTGCACGGTCTCCGCAGTCATCACCGGCGCAGCGTTGGTGGGAGTGATCACCATCTCGTCGATCCAGCCTTTGTCCTGTCCTTTGGCTGTAGCTTCATCCTTCACGTAATAGATGTCCACGTTGTGCGGCCCTGACCCCATGTCGGTGCTGGAAAGCTTCCAGTCCTGCTCGCCGGTGATGTAATCCTTCACGTAGCCATCCACAGCGAGTACGAGGTAGTCATAATTTTTCTCGGAGGACACTTTCCATTGGAAAGCCAGCCTTGCGGGCCCATTCACGGTAAACTCGATCCCCGAATACTCCTCATCACCGACTGTAGCGGTCGCAATGGCATCCGTGCCATCGTGGGTGACGGCGGTTTGCAAAACGGGATCACCAGAGCCAAAGGGAATGATCTTGGTCGTCGTTGTCTGCTCGACAGCGGTGGAGAGTGCAGGTGTTGCGCCGAGGATGTAAAAGTAAGTATAGGTACTATTGGCGCCGGTGGCGTTCGTGGCATCCTGATAGCCTTCAAATCCGCCTGTCTCAGTGGGCGTTCCTGTGATGAGGCCGGTAGTGGGGTTCAGCGACAGACCATTTGGAAGTCCAGCATAGAAATAGCGGCCAGCATCAAAGTTGGTTGTGAAGTTTGAAGCGGTCATTTGGTAGTTCATCGCCCAGCCCTCACGTCCGACGATGAGCCAGTTCGATGTTAACACTGGCAAAGGCAACGCATTAGGCGTGGAGGTGCCTTGGAAAGTGATCGTCGCTTCATTCAGCGTTCCAGTGTAGTCGATCATGCGGTCAAACACTTCGAGCTTCCAATCGCCATGTGAGCGTTCGCCCCAAAAATGCGTCGTCGTGAACGTCCAGTCGAGGTTTGCGCTATTATCGTTGGTTCGCGCACGGGCGAGGCGGACTTTCACTCCGCTTGGCGAGGTAAGACGCCATTCGAGATTGCCTACATAAGGATGCGTGGCCTTTACCTTCACTGTGACGTGCTCCAGACGCAGATTATCCGCGAGCGGCACACTGAAGGCACGCGAAATGCCGTTCTCATCATAATCAGGAATAGCCTGAGCGAGGTTGGCCTGGGAGATCACCTTCGTCTGCATCGAGGCCACGTTGGTCCAAGTGGCTGCCATGTTGACGGCAGCCTGCGCATTCACCAACCCTGCACCGTAACGAACATTGAAATGAAAGCCCGCGCCGTTTTGCACCCAGTCTCCATCGAATTCGTCATTCTTCACTGCCGTGCGTACGAGAATCTCCTGCACGTCGCGGTAAGTCAGGTTCGGATTAGCCTCCAATATCAGCGCCACCACACCGGCCACTGTGGGTGTCGCCGAAGAGGTGCCGCCAAAGCTATTGGTGTAATTAGTGTCGTTGAAGTCGGGATTCTCGACCGTGCCGCCATCTTCGTTGTATCCCAGTGCACCGCTGCGGTCAGTTGTCGTAATGCTTTCTTTGCCACCGTTCGAAGGTGCACAAACAAGGATGTTGGAACCCGGCTCACTGTAATACGAAGCACGACCTTTATCATTGATAGCTGAGACTGCGATGACCATGGGTGAGTTTGCCCACCCGTCGTAGTTGGAATCATCGCCGCTGTAGTTTCCGTTGCCTGCTGCCCAGAGGTAGATGGTTCCCTTGCCACCGCGTCCGTTCGTGATTGCATTTTGCATGGCAGCTTGGGTCAGAGTCCCAGGTCCACCGGTGCCATAAGCACTGTCATAAGGCCCCCAACTGTTACTCTTAATCTGAATGATGTCCTGCTTGTAGCCGATGGCATCTGCTTCATCCGCGTCAGTAGTGGGTGCGGCGATGAGGCGCAGACCGACGAGGGTCGCCTCCGGCGCAGAGCCGCTGACGCCGATGCCGTTGTTGCCACGTGCTGCTGCCACGCCGGCACAGGCGGTGCCGTGGAAGCTTTTCGCATCAGGAGAAGGGTCGCCGTCCTTGTCGTTGAAATCGTAGCTATTGAGCGCATCGACATTCGCCGCTAGATCGGGATGTGTCAGTTCCAAGCCATCATCCACGATACCGATGCGGATGCCTGTTCCTTTGCGCGTGTCCCACGCGGGCATTACATTCACGTCAATGCCCGCCTTGGCCCCGTTTTGACCGGTGTTCTTCAAATGCCACTGGTAGCCGGCATTTGAAGTGCTGTAGCCGAAGAGCGGATCGTTCGGAGTGAAGCGGCGGAACAATTGCCGCGCTAGCATGGGTTCAGCACTTCTTACAGCGGCCATTTTTTTCAACGTCACGGCTCCGGCAAGCGCAACGTCAGGATTTCCAGCAAACTCAACCACTGCAAGTTGTCCATGTGCCACGGTTTTTACCACACCAGCCATGCCTTGAAGATCTGCCACCGTTCGTCCCGGCTGCAATTCGACGAGCACGTTTTTGGTTAACCAGCGACGTGTGCCGTCATTTTGCGGTGCTCCTTTTTCATACAGCACCCACTCGCCCTTGATGCCCGACTCGGCCAACGAGCGATCAAACGGTCTTCCAGCGACCACGATCTGCCCGCGCAACCAACTGCTGGCCGCGAGTAAAACGAGCAAAACTAAAAAACGCATCCGCATGAAGACAATCGGGCCGTGATGATGCTCGGAAAGACGACGATTTGCCAGAAGAAAGCCGGGCACGCTTGGTCTTACCGCAAAGGGACCAAGAGTTGGGTTCTCATACAAATACCTCAGTGCAGTGCAAACACTGCTGATCGTTACCGCTGCGACAAGCGGTGGAGTCTTTCGATCTTTTAGGCTTTTTAAGGCAGGTCTGTCTGTCCCATGAGGTAACGATCGCACTCTCTCGCGGCTCCGCGGCCTTCGTTGAAGGCCCAGACGACGAGAGATTGACCACGACGGCAGTCGCCGGCGGCGAAGATGCCGGGGAGGCTGGTGGTGTATTTTTCGTGCTCGGCTTTGATATTGCTGCGGGCATCGCGCTCGACATTGAGGGCATCTAGAAGAGGCTGTTCAGGGCCGAGGAAGCCCATGGCGAGTAGCACGAGCTGCGCGGGGAGGACTTTTTCGGTGCCGGCGACCTTCTGCGGGCCGAAGTTGCCTTTGTCGTCTTTCTTCCACTCGACATTCACTACGTGGACGGCTTTGACGTTGCCATCACCGTCACCTTCGAAGTGGGTGGCGGTGGTGAGATAGACGCGGGGATCGTCGCCGAACTTGGCGGCGGCTTCTTCCTGGCCGTAGTCCATCTTGTAGGTCTTGGGCCATTCGGGCCATGGATTGTTCGCCGCACGCTCAAGGGGCGGTTTGGCCATGATTTCGAGCTGGGTGACGGTTTTACAGCCGTGACGGACGCTGGTGCCGACGCAGTCGGTGCCGGTGTCGCCACCGCCGATGATGACGATGTCCTTGCCGTCGGCGGTGATGTATTTACCACTGGGGTCGAGCACAGCCTTGGTGTTTGCCGTGAGGAAGTCCATTGCGAAGTGGATGTCTTTCAATTCGCGGCCAGGGATCGGGAGGTCACGTGGCTTGGTGGCTCCGGTGGCGACGATGATGGCGTCGAAGTCTTTGCGCAGCTGCTCGGCGGTGATGTCGGTGCCGACGTTGACATTGCATTTGAAGGCGACGCCTTCGTCTTCGAGTAGTTTCACGCGGCGGAGGACGACTTCGTTCTTGTCGAGCTTCATGTTGGGGATGCCATACATGAGCAGGCCACCGGGACGATCCGCACGCTCAAAGACGGTGACTGTGTGACCCGCTTTGTTAAGCTGCGCAGCGGCGCTGAGGCCGGCGGGGCCGGAGCCAATGACGGCTACTTTTTTGCCGGTGCGGCTTTGTGGTGGCTCGGGCTTTACCCAGCCTTCTTCCCAACCTTTGTCGATGATCGAGACTTCGATGTTTTTGATCGTGACGGGCGGGTTGTTGATGCCGAGCACGCAGGAGCCTTCGCACGGTGCAGGGCAGACGCGGCCGGTGAACTCAGGGAAGTTGTTGGTCTTATGCAGGCGATCCAGCGCTTCACGCCAGAGACCGCGGTAGATCAGATCGTTCCACTCGGGGATCAAGTTGTTGATCGGGCAACCGCTGGCCATGCCGCTGATGAGAGTGCCGCTGTGGCAGAAAGGGATGCCGCAGTCCATGCAGCGAGAGCCTTGCTTTTTGAGACGGTCTTCGGGCAGGTGTAGATGAAATTCCTTCCAGTCTTTGACGCGCTCAAGCGGGTCGCGGTCGGTGGGTAGTTCACGTTCGAATTCGATGAAGCCTGTTGGTTTTCCCATGATCTAGCGGTGTAAAAAGTGGTGTCTGTTGGTTCGTGTCGGGCGAGGTGGGATTCTAGCCCCCACCGATGCGGGTGACGTCGCGGGCGTTGGCTTCGAAGGCGGCGTTGAGCGCATCGTCGCCGACCAATCCGTCGTCTTTGGCCTTCTTGAGGGCCTTGAGGACGCGGGCGTAGTCGCGAGGCATAACCTTGACGAATTGCGGTACCATCTGCTCCCAAAGGGCGATCACCTTGAAGGCTTTCTGGCTCTTGGTGAGGTCGGCGTGTTTCTTGATGAGTTCGTAGAGGCTGTCGATCTCTTCTTTGTCTTCGAGTTTTTGCAGATCGACCATGCCAGCATTGCAGCGGGTGGCGAAGTCACCTTTTTCATCGAGGACGTAAGCCACACCACCGCTCATACCAGCGGCGAAGTTGCGTCCCGCGACGCCGAGGACGACGACGCGGCCACCAGTCATGTATTCGCAGCCGTGATCACCCACGCCTTCGACTACGGCATCAACGCCACTGTTGCGGACAGCGAAACGTTCGCCAGCCATGCCGCGCAGGAAGAGTTCACCGCTCGTTGCGCCATAGAGCGCGGTGTTGCCGGCTATGATGTTGTCTTCGGCAACAAAGGTGCTGCCAGCAGGCGGGTAAACAATGATGCGACCACCGCTGAGGCCCTTGCCAATGTAGTCATTGCCATCGCCTTCCAGTTCGAGCGTGACACCTTTTGGCACAAAGGCACCGAAGCTCTGGCCCGCGCTGCCGTGGAAGTGCAGGTGAACGGTGTCATCTGGCAGGCCGTGCCAATGCCGCTTGGTGATCTCGTTGCCGAGGATGGTGCCGACGGTGCGGTTGATGTTGCGGATGTTGACGTCTGCTTTGACCTTCTTGCCGTTCTCGATCGCCTCTTTGCAAAGCGGAAGCAACGTGGTGATGTCGAGGCTCTTGTCGATGCCGTGATCCTGAGCTTCGGTGCAGAAGCGACCGATCTCAGCACCCACTTTCGGGCGGTAGAGCAGTTTTGAGAAGTCGAGGCCCTTGGCTTTCCAATGTTCGACGGCCTTACGGGCTTCGAGCATGTCAGTGCGACCCACCATGTCTTCCAGTTTGCGGAAGCCGAGCTTGGCCATGAGTTCACGCACTTCCTGAGCGATGAACGTCATGAAGTTGACGGTGTATTGCGGATCACCACTGAATTTCGCGCGGAGATGCGGGTCCTGTGTAGCGACGCCAACGGGGCAGGTGTTCAAGTGGCAAACACGCATCATGATGCAACCCAGTGTGACGAGCGGAGCTGTGGCGAAGCCAAATTCTTCAGCACCGAGCAAAGCAGCGATGACGACATCGCGACCGGTCTTCATCTGTCCGTCAGCTTCGACGACGATGCGCTTGCGCAGGTCATTGAGCACAAGGGTTTGATGCGTTTCAGCGAGGCCGAGCTCCCATGGGATGCCGGCGTGCTTAACGGAGGTCTGAGGCGATGCGCCCGTGCCGCCATCGAAACCAGAGATGAGCACCACGTCGGAGTGGGCCTTGGCCACACCGGCAGCGATGGTGCCAACGCCGACTTCAGAGACGAGTTTCACGCTCACGCGGGCTTCGCGGTTGGCGTTCTTCAAGTCGTGGATGAGCTGCGCCAAATCCTCAATGGAGTAGATGTCATGATGCGGCGGTGGCGAGATCAGACCGACACCGGGGGTCGAGTGGCGCACTTTGGCGATCCATGGATAAACCTTGGCTCCAGGCAGCTGACCGCCTTCACCGGGCTTGGCACCCTGGGCCATCTTGATTTGGATTTCCTTGGCTTGAGACAAATAAAGGCTCGTCACACCAAAGCGGCCTGAGGCGACCTGCTTGATGGCGCTGTTCTTCGAGTCGCCTTTGTCGTTGGTCCAGGTGTAGCGCTCAGGATCTTCGCCGCCTTCACCGGTGTTCGACTTACCGCCGACACGGTTCATAGCAATGGCGAGTGCTTCGTGCGCTTCACTGGAAATGGAGCCGTAGCTCATGGCGCCTGTTTTGAAGCGCTTCATGATTGTTTCCACGCTTTCCACTTCCTCAATCGGCACAGGCGTCTGCGCGACGAAGTCAAGCAGGCCACGCAGGGTGTAGCGCTCCTTGAGCTGTTCATCGACGAGCTTGCTGTATTGTTTGAAGGTGTCGAAGCTGCCCGTGCGGACGGCTTTTTGCAGTGTGTGGATGGTGAGCGGATTGAAAAGGTGAGCTTCACCTTCTTTACGCCACTGGTATTCCCCGCCGACGTCGAGCGTGGGTGAATTGGCTTCACGATCGGGATAGGCGTGGCTGTGGCGCTGGATGGACTCCTGCGCGATGACGTTGATATCTGCGCCTTCGATGCGGGTGCTCGTGCTGGTGAAATATTTATCCACCACGGCCTGATTGAGGCCCACGGCTTCAAAAATCTGCGCACCGCGATAGCTCTGCATCGTGGAGATGCCGATCTTCGAGGCGACCTTGATCACGCCCTTCGTGGCGGCTTTGATGAAGTTATAAACGGCCTTCTTGTGGTCGATGTTCACCAGCATGCCCTGTCGGATCATGTCTTCGAGTGTTTCAAAGGCGAGGTAAGGATTAATCGCGCCACAGCCGTAGCCGATCAGCGTGCAGAAATGGTGCACTTCGCGGGGTTCGCCGGACTCCAGGACGATGTCGCACTGGGTGCGTGTGCCCTGCTTGATCAAATGATGGTGCAGACCACCGACAGCGAGTAGGGCCGGGATCGGAGCCTTGTCCTTGCCAACGTTGCGGTCGGTGAGGATGAGGATGTTTTTGCCTTCGGCGACGAGTTTGTCGGCTTTGGCGCAAAGTTCGTCCATGGCCTTTTCGAGACCCGTGGTGCCAGCCTTCGGATCAAAGACGATTTCGAGTGTCGTCGAGGAGAACTGGCCATGCGCGATGGATTTGAGCTTGGCGATCTCTTCATTGCTAAGGATCGGTGATTTCAGCTCAATGAGGTGGCAACTTTCGGGCTTCGGATCGAGCAGATTACCTTCAGCACCGATAGTGGTGACGGACGAGGTAATGATCTCCTCACGGATGCAATCGATGGGCGGGTTGGTGACCTGCGCGAAGAGCTGATGGAAGTAGTCGTAGATGAGCTTCGACTTGTTCGAAAGCACGGCGATGGGAGTGTCTGTGCCCATGGAGCCGATAGCTTCGACGCCGTCGCGTGCCATGGGAACCATGAGCATGCGCAGATCTTCAAAGGTGTAGCCAAAGGCCTGCTGGCGTTGCAGCACGGTCTTGTGGTCTGCCGTCAGCACCTCGACAGCATCCTTCACGTCAGCCAGTTTCACGAGGTGCTTGTCCAACCAGTCGCGGTAGGGCTTCTCGGAGGCGATCTTTTCCTTGATTTCGTCATCTGGCACGATGCGACCTTCTTCCATGTTCACGATGAACATTTTGCCCGGCTGCAAACGGCCTTTGTGCGCCACATTTTCAGGAGCCACCGGCAAAACGCCCGCTTCCGAGCCCATGATCACCAAATCGTCCTTCGTGACATAATAACGTGATGGACGCAGGCCATTGCGATCCAGCGTGGCGCCGATCATCGTGCCATCCGTAAAGGCCACGGAAGCCGGACCATCCCACGGTTCCATGAGGCAGCTGTGATATTCGTAGAAGGCTTTTTTCGCCTCGCTCATCGACTCATGGCCGCTCCACGGCTCAGGAATCATCATCATCATCGCATGCGGCAGCGAACGCCCGCTGAGGACGAGGAGTTCGAGCGAGTTGTCAAAGATGGTCGAGTCCGATCCATCGGCATTGATCACGGGTTTGATCTTTTGGATGTCATCACCAAAGAGATCGGAAGCGAAGAGCGACTGCCGCGCATTCATCCAGTTGATGTTGCCACGCAGGGTGTTGATTTCACCATTGTGAGCAATGTAGCGATAGGGGTGCGAGCGCTCCCAGTTCGGGAAGGTGTTCGTCGAGAAACGGGAGTGAACCAGTGCCAAAGCAGACTCCATATCCGGGTCCTGGAGGTCGAGGAAGTAAGCACCGACCTGATGCGGTGTAAGCATGCCTTTATAGACCAGCGTGCGGCAGGAAAAGCTGGGCGCATACCACATTGGGTCGATCTTAGCCACGCGGATGGCATTGTTAGCCACCTTACGCAGGACATAGAGTTTGCGCTCGAAGGACAAGTCGTCCGCAGCACTCGGATGACGCTTCACAAAGACCTGACGTGTAAACGGTTCGCTTGCCACCGCCGATTTTCCGAGGGTGGAATTGTTCGTTGGCAGATCCCGCCAACCGATCACCGGCATACCCTCTGCCGCAGCGACCTTGGTAAAGATTTCCTGTCCTTTGACACGCACTGCAGCGTCCTGCGAGGTGAAAATATTGGCTACGCCATACTGGCCCTGTGCGGGCAGCTCAAAACCAGCCACCTTGGCCGCCTTCGCGAGGAACTTGTGGGGTGCCTGGATCAGGATGCCAGCTCCGTCACCGGTGTTTTCTTCCACGCAGGCTCCGCGGTGGTCTAGGTTTTCCAAGATCGTCAGCGCATTCGCGACGATCTGGTGGGATTTTTTGCCCTTCATATGACACACGAAGCCGACGCCACAGGCGTCATGCTCGTTCTGCGGGTCATACAGTCCTTGTTTCTCTGGGAGTCCGGTGTTTGTCATTGGGGTCAAAAGGGGGCCGCATTAAGGCGATTCCGTTCCGTAAATCAACCAGCATTCTGCCTGCCAATTTGTCCCTTATTTACGTCTTGAGCTAAGATTCCGGTGCATTGGCCAGACCTCTTCGTCATCTATCTTGCATCGCTCGGCTCCAGCCGCTAAAACAGCTTTATGGTACGTCTCACGATTCTTGGCAGCGGCAGTTCTGGGAACTGTGCCGTGATCTCGACCGAGCGCACGACCCTGCTGCTGGACGCAGGTCTGAGCGCCAAGCAAATCTGTCTCCGCCTCGATGCCTGCGGCTTCTCGCTGGACATGCTCGATGGCATCCTGCTCACCCACGAGCATCAGGATCACACCGGCGGTATTGAGGTGCTGAGCCGGAAACGCTCGGTGCCGCTGTTTTGCACTGCTTTGACTCAGGAAACCCTCGCGGGCAGCCTAGGCTTCAAAAAAACACCGTCCTGGCGGCTCATGACCACGGGATCGGCCTTCGAGTTTCAGGATCTACGCATCGAATCCTTCCCCGTGCCTCATGACGCCGTCGATCCGGTCGGTTTTGTCATTGCTGACGAAGAATCCCGCCTCGGGGTGCTCAGCGACGTCGGTTTCGTGACGAATCTCATCAAGGACCGCCTTCGCAACTCCGACAGCCTGTTCATCGAGGCCAATTACGACACCCAACTGCTCGAAAACGACACGAAACGTCCCTGGGCCACGAAACAACGCATCAGTTCGCGTCACGGCCATCTCTCGAACGAGCAAGCAGCCGAACTCGTCCGTGATGTGGCGCATCCCGGCCTCAGTAATGTTGTGCTGGGCCATTTGAGCGACGATTGCAATGACCCTGCCACCGCCTCCCGCCACATCCGTCAGGCGCTCGATGCCGCCGGGGCGGCCGATGCCAGAGTCATCTGCGCTGAGCGTCACAAGCCGACGCCGACCATTGAAGTCGTGCGCCGCCGCAGCAGCGGCAACGTGAGCTTCTGTATGACCTCCGCCGAACCTGCCGGGCAACTGGCGCTGTTTTGATCGCATGAACATTCGTCTCGTGATTCGTAGCCTCCTGGCGCTCGTGCTTGTCATCGCCCTGTGGTTCTCATGGTGGGCCTTGGGCCGTTCGCCGGAAGTGCAATTGCATGCCGCGCAGGCCGAATTCATTGAGGCCATTCAAGATCGCGACTGGGATGACATTCAGGACTTCTTCGCTGCTGATTACACCGACGCCTACGGTCACAATCGCGAAACGGTGGTGCAAACCTTGAAGCAATACATCAGCGGCTTCTTCACGCTCGATGTGAAGACCAGCGATCTTACCGTGCAGGCCGTGAAAGGGCAGGGGATCGTCAAATTAAAGGCCAAACTTGAAGGCAACGGCACGGCAGTGAGCCAGATGGTGCTCCAGCGCGTGAATCAAATGGAACAACCTTGGGTCTTCCACTGGAGCAATCCCAGCCGCTGGCCCTGGAACTGGCGGCTGAGCATGGTTCACAACGACGAGGTCAGGTGAGCGCTGATCACGGCACGCCGTGGCCCTTTGCTGCTTCCCACAGGCCGTACCAGTCTTCGCGGTCGAGCTTCATGTCGGCGGCTTTCACCACCGCCTTGATGCGCTCCAACTTGTTCGTGCCGATGATCGGCAGCGGGCAGGACGGATGTGTCATGATCCACGCGTAGGCGAATTGATCGAGTGTCGCAGCGCCGTATTTGGCTGAGAGTTCAGCCGCTTTGGCATTGAGCCGGATAGCGGCAGGATCCTTTTTCTCCATCAAGGCTCCTTTGGCCAGTGGTGACCAGGCCATCGGGAGAATACGCTGGCGCTGGCACTGGTCGGCGGTGCCGTCGTAGATCGGGTCCATGTGCAGGAGGCTGAATTCGACCTGATTCGTCACCAGCGGCTGGTCCATGCGCGAGTTTAGGAGTTCAAACTGATGCACGTTGTAGTTGGAGACGCCTGCGCTGCGGATTTTGCCGTCCTTGAGCAGCTTATTCAGTCCCTCGGCCGTTTCATCGGCACTAGTCAGCCAATCGGGGCGATGCACGAGCAGCAGGTCGATGTGATCAATGCCCATGAAGCGCAGTGATTTCTCCGCGCTCTTGATGATGCGTGCGGCAGTCACGTTGTAGTGCGCCACTTTGCGGTCGGGGTGGAACTCACACGGCACATAGATGCCGCATTTGGTCACGATCTCGATCTTGTTGCGGAAGGCGGGATCGAGCTTCAACGCGCCGCCGATGGCCTCCTCGACCTTGCAACCGCCGTAGATCTCCGCCGTGTCGAGTGTGGTGATGCCGAGGTCAGCGCAGGCTTTGAATCGGCTCAATAGCGCCTGCGGCGTGCAGTTGGACTTATCTTCATCGTCGAGGATGCGCCAGGTGCCATAGACGAGGCGGGAAAATTCAGGGCCGTTGGGGGCGATGCGGTGGCGGGTGATCATGCGTGGCCGATCATTGCTGCCCTCAGGTCATCCGACAAATAAAAACGGCATCTCTCGCGAGATGCCGTTCGGGAATTGGGTTATCGAACCTGAATCAAGCAGGCTTGGTCAACGCACCAACCTTGAGAGCCAGACGGCTCTTGAAGCGGGCGGAGGTGTTATTCTTGATGACGTGGGTCTTGGCGGCCTTGTCAGCGGCGGCGGCGAATTCGCTCAGGCTGGCTGCTGCTGCTGCTGCGTCCTTCTTTTCCACGGCGGCGATCACTTTCTTGCGCAGCGTACGGATGCGGCTTTTCACCGTTTGGTTGTGAGCGGTACGAACCGTCGTTTTGCGGATGTCTTTTTTTGCGGAGCGGATGTTGGCCATAAAAGGGGCGGGGGAAAGGGCGGCGAGAATAGGACGCCACCACCACCCTGTCAAACTGGAATCCAGCCGTTAGCCACCCCGCAGGTTTTGCTTGGCTCCGCAGGCCTAATCCGGTAAAACAACTCCTATACCAGCCATGATTGAAGTCGAAATCTACGCCCCCGGCCTCCGTGCGGAGTCCACCGTGATGCAACTCCGCAACCAAATGGACCACTTTCCCAAGGTGCGTTACAAGGTCGATACCCGCCACGACCTCGTTTATTTTGAGATCGACAAGCCCGGCGACATCAATCAGCAGGAGATCAATCAGATCTTCGATGCCATCGACCTCAGTCCGCGCTTTGTGGGCCAGATTCCCGAGGAACTGCGCTCCGGCCAGACCACCAAGCTGGTTTGATTCACTTGCACTGCAGCATCTGCACCGCCTGCTTCATCCGGCCTAGCACATAATAGACCGTCTGGCTGCGCAGTCGCACCAGTTCCGCACCAATGATGCGCGGCACGAAGTCCTGCGGCACCTCCAGCACCTCTCGCAGCGTGCATCCATTCAGCCCACGGCAGAGAATCGTCGTCAGCGCCCGTGTGAGCGTCTGAACTTTCGGCCCCAGGCTGACCGCAAAGTGAATGCGATCGTTGTCCGTGATCTTTACATGCACCCCGACGGTGTCTGTGCACTCCGCATCTTTGCGCACGTCCTCGAGATCAAATGTGTCGCCCTCTTTGGGTGCATGAGCCACCGCTGCCGCCGCCAGATCGATCAAATTCTCCCGCCGCTCGCCTTCTGGCAGCGATTCAAAAAAGGTGATCAGTTCGCTCAAGGCGGCGGGATAGTCGGCCATGCTCACTTCTTCACCGGTTTCGGCGGATTTAAATCAGTCACCGGCATCTCGGTGAATTTTTTCCAGTGCGCCTCGCTCTGCTTCTGCGTCGCCACACCATCGTGAACCCACAGCGCATAGCGCACCCGCAGCTTTTTCTCCTCCGTGACCTCCAACGGCGTGTCCAGGCTCAGGCAGCAGCCCATCCAGCCGTCATTGCGCACATGAAAGGCCGTCGGGTTGTGCGGATTCATCGGGTGATTCATCAAAGTGATGCCCCCAAAGCCGTCCGCGTCATTTGTGATGCGCCCGCTGTAATCACACCACCGCGCCGGCTTCCTGAACACCTGTTCCTCATTGAGCTGACCTTCCGAATTCAAAATGCGCCCGCCGCCATCATGCACGCCGATGCTCTTCGCCATGCGCACCGCCACCAGACCGAAGCCCGTGGCCCCAAACGTCGCTGTCTTGCCCTTCGGCGGTGAAAATTCCAGATCAATGATCATGAACCAGCTCTTCGCTCCATCCAGCGGCCGAATCTCTATGCGGCGCACCTCGGTGAGTTGGATCGACTTGTCAGCCTCGCTGATCCACTGATTCACCATCCGCATTGACGCGAACTCATCCGTGTCCTCATACCCCTCGCGCGACACCTCCACATTCACGATACGGCCCTGTTTTTTCGCATAATCGCCCCAGAAATCGAGATCGTTGACCATGTTATGCGTCACCCACACGCTGTTGTGATGCGAATGCGTCAGTGGATCATGCGGATGCCCCATGCGCGTCAGGCTCACATCGCGTGATGCCCGGATCGGGTGCCAAAATGGCCGCATGTCCTGCGGATCAAAGTGCATCGCCGTCAACTCACGCCCATCGAGCTGAAACGACGTGATGTGATGCGGCATCGGCACCGCCTGCACATGCGGGATCGGCTTTGCCGATGGCAATTGCGCAGAAACAAGTGCCACAGACATCCAAAACAAAATCAAAGCTTTCATGCTCTTTCCAAACGCTGCTCGCAGCTCATTTTCCATCCTCAGTTCTTCCAATCCGCAAGGAACTCGCCAAACTCCCGTTCCACCTATCCCATGAAGAAAATCCTTCTCTCACTCCTCCTCGCCGCCGCGACCACCTTCGCGGCTACCATTCCAGATGCCGCCAAAGTCGGCCAGTTCTACGCCGGCTGCCAGGCCTACAGCTTCCGCATGTATAGTGTGTTCGAAGCCATCGACAAAACCGCTCAATGTGGCGGCAAGACCATTGAGTTCTACCCCGGCCAGAAATTCGACGACAAGGCCAAGTGGGACCACAACGCCACGCCTGAAATGATCAACCAGGTCATGAAGCACCTCGAAACCAAAGGTCTCACCGCCGTCGGCTACGGCGTCGTCAAACTCGGTAAAGATGCCGCTCAAGACCGCAAGGTGTTCGAGTTTTGCAAAACTCTCGGCATCAGCATCGTCGTCACGGAGCCTGATGTGGCCGGACTCGATGGCATCGAGGCCCTCGTTAAGGAATTCGACATCAAGATGGCCATCCACAACCATCCGAAGCGCCCACTTGATCGCGCTTACATGTTCTGGGACCCCGATTACGTCCTCGGCCTCGTCAAAGATCGCGATTCCCGTATGGGTTCCTGCGCCGACATCGGCCATTGGGTCCGCAGTGGTCTCGATCCCGTCGAGTGCGTCAAGAAGCTCAAAGGCCGCATCTTCGATAGCCACATGAAGGACCTCAACGAGTTCGGCGACGTCAAAGCCCACGATCTTCCCTTCGGTCAGGGTAAGAGCAACATCGCCGGCGTCCTCGCCGAATACGCCGCCCAAGGCTATCCCGGGCCGCTGCACTGCGAATACGAATACAACTGGGAGACCAGCGTCCCCGAGATCACCCAGTGCCTCGAATTCGTGAAGAACTGGAAGCCCGCGAAGTAATTCAGACATTCCAAGGAGCGGGGCCTTCCAAGCCCCGCTTTTTTGTGCCTTGATCTCACCGCGCAACCTTCAAATACGCGATCAAATCTGCCAGCGATTGCGGTGTCAGCGCAGCTTCCAGACCCTCCGGCATCAACGATGTGCCCGTGCTCTTCAAACTCGCGATCTCGCTCCGCAGCACGGACTTCGTCAGGTTCCCCGCCATCTTCAGCGTCAGGCTCGCGCTCGTCTCCGTGGCGATCACGCCATAAAGCTGCTCGCCGTTCTTCAGCGTGCAATGATACGCCATGAAGCCTGGCTCGATGATCGCACTCGGGTCCAAAATGGAATTGAGCAGCTTCTCCGCATCATGCTGCACCACACTGCGCAGATCCGGCCCCAGCTCCAGCCCCACGCCATCGAGCTTGTGGCAACTGATGCACACGCTCGCGAAAACGGTCTTTCCGCGTGACGCATCGCCCGTCAGTTTCAGCGCCGGTTTGAATTTCTCCACCACCGCCGCCCGCGTCGCACTCACCGAGTCCGCAAAGACCTTCTCCGCCACCTGCGCGATGTTTTTCTTTGGATGCTTCATCAGCCGCGCCCGCGTCGCCGCATCACAAGCCTTCGCCTCCGTCCGCTGTAGCAGCGCCAGCGTCCACGCATCGTTCGAGAGCAGCGTCTCGATGATCTGACCGCGCACCACAGGCGTGCGCTCTTCAAAGCGCTCCAGCAAAAACTCCGGCCCGTTTTTCGGTTGCAGTCGTCCCACCAGCCGCAGCACCTCCATACTGCCCGTCTTCGCCCACAGTTCCGGCAACAGTTCCTTCACCATCTCCCGATTTTCGCGATCCGACGCCAACAGCGCCAGATCCGCCATCGGCGGAGCCTCCTTCGCCGTTTTGACCGCCTCCGCCGCCTTCGCGAGCATGTCCGCCATCTTCTTCAATCCCGCCTGCGCCTCCGGCGAACTCACCTGCTTCGTGAATTGAGCTAGCGAGAGGTTTTTCTCATCAAGAACGCCCAAAAGCTCCGCGATGCCAGTCGGGCCCTCGAGTCGCGCCACCAAGGCCGCGATAGCTTTTTCATTCTTCATCGCCAAAGCGCAGCGAAACAGCAATCCAGCCGATTTAGCGTCCGCACGAGCACAAACGCGTTCCAAATGCGGCAGTACCGAACTCAACGCCGCGCCCTGTAGCGGAGAACCGGGCTCCGCGCTATTCAGCACCTCCGCGAGCAAATCTCCCGCCCACTCGAATTTCAACTCGCCGAGTGTGCAGGCCAGTTGGAGACGTACTTTGGCGTCTTTGTCCTCAAGACGTGCTTGCAGCGCCGTTTGAAGTAGGCGTATGTCATCCCGTTTCCAATCAATCTTCTCTGCCATTTGGAGAGCCTGTTCGCGAATGCGTGATTGTTCTCCATAGTCATCGTTTAAAAGCACAAGGCAGTCGGAGGCGCTGAGTTTGCCCAATGAAAGAGCAGCCCATGCGTCTGCAATCGTAAAAATCCCTGACGCAACTGGGTCAAAAGCTTGAGGCTTGCCATTCCACAATGCCTTCATCTGCCCTTTGTCCCTGAGCCAGCCGTTCGCGCTTGCGAAAGTGGCTTCGGCTTTAGCCGAACCTACTGGCCCAGATCGAGCTGAAGCTCGAACTACTTTCCAAATCCGCCCCTTGTCGTCCCCTTCGCGATAGTGCGGAAGCAGTTCCTCTTTGCCATTCTGCGGCAGCCACTGCGGATGCTCGATCATGTAGCGATACATATCCGCCACCCACAACGCGCCGTCAGGGCCGGTGCGAACCATGACGGGACGGCACCAGCGGTCTTCGCTGGCGAGGAAGTCCATCTTCGACTCGGCGGGATCGCGCAGGGCTTTGAAGGTGACGCCGTCGTCTTCGAGAATGTGATGCTGCACGACGTTGTGGAAGGGCTCGCAGGTGAAGGCGTGCATTTTGCCGTCGTTGAAGAGCACCTGATCGCGATACACCTCGATGCCGCAGGCGCTGGTGAAGCGTCCGGCCTGGTCGAAGCTGTGAAAGCGCTTCTCCATGCTGCTGGCGGGATAGACGGGCGGATTGCGCGGAAAAAGCTGCTGGATCGGGTCCGGCGGGATGACGTGCGGATTGCGGCGCAGGTAGTGATCCTGCAACACGTAGTGCCAGAGCGGAAAGCTGTTCTGCACGCCGAACCAGTGGCCCCAGTCATCGCGGGCGCGACCGAACTGCGAGGGGCCGGTCTGCGGATCAAACTCGCCGGTGTCCGGCTTGA